>Ga0209489_101170_pt1 | contig 53386 bp, 34 predicted proteins | sample SiratrowhiteBW_FD_187527 | JGI IMG/M metagenome (GOLD analysis project Ga0209489, IMG submission 187527) | Root nodule microbial communities of legume samples collected from California, USA - Siratro white BW (SPAdes) (version 2) | ecosystem: Host-associated > Plants > Roots > Nodule | place...
ATACACGATGATAAATAAATAGTTTATGAAAAAAAAAATGGGTGGGTTTGTTGGGAGGTGCGAGTGGAGATGAAACAGCGAAGTTTAATATTATCGAAAAGGAAGAAAAAGAAAAACAGATAGAATAAGAGTGTGACAACTCATATCCAGTGATGAAAATGCATGCATAGGCGAAAGCTCACTGAACACAACCACATCGCACTGCACCTTAACCCATAACCCAACACCACAACCCAATAACACTCCATAGAATTTAATTAAAAGAGACGTCTCGACCAAGGAGAGTGGGTGTCACGACCCAATCAACACAAATCATACTGGGCCCCACTCCTCGTTGTTCTCATGTACTAAAATCACCAAATTTCATTTATGACAGTGACAGCGACGCCCCTCTCCTACCACATCCCTGAGTGTGCCACACGCTCCTTCCCCAGCGCGTCACGCCCTCCCCGCAACACACTTTTCCATTAAGCCTCGTTACCCTGCGCCGCGACATACGCCTCTGCGCCTGTGTCATGGAACAAGATTCCGCCACGTAAGCGAGTGGGAGTGCTCCTGGTGAGGATGCGAGGGAGGTGCAGGGATTAGGATGGTGAGGTTTGTGGGGAAGCTAAATCCGTGCCTTTTTCTTTAATGCATCTTTGCCATCATCTCCTCGTTGTTGCAATAAATAAGAGCTCCAGGGTGTTTTGTAGAGAGAGGAAGTGCGAGTGTTGAGGGTGGAGAGAGAGAGAGAAAAGGTTGAGAAGAATCAGATAGGTTAGATTTATGTTATATACATATAATAAAGAATAGATACACTTGGAGTTGGAGTTACACATTATTCTCTCTCTCACTCACACTCAGAGTGCTAGACAACGCTCACAGCGCGGAGAGAGAGAGTGAGAGATGGAGGATCTCGAGGAGGAAGAGAAGGTAGGGGAGGAGGTGTTGGGGTCAAGCTTGACCATGGAGAGGGTGGCGGCGGCGAAGAAGTTTATTGAGAATCATTATAGGGCTCAGATGAAGAACATCCAAGAGAGGAAGGAGAGGTACTGGAATTGTTGATTATTCAATTTTCTTATTTTTTTTTGGGCTACTTTGAAACGCCAGCGTTCAGGGAACTTAGTCGTTTCGTTGAAATCGAGCCCAATGCTAATTGGTGGGTAGATCTTATAATTTAATTACCTTTTTCAACTTCTCATGCCTTCGTAGCTGAGGTAATCTAGGTGTGAATCACTGTATTTGAGCTTCGTTCGCCGGTAATTGATAATTGCTCAATTTATCGATTATTGTGTGAATCTGTTTGGTTTGACTAATGATTTTTGAAGTAATCCACAATTGCACACTGCATGTTTTGTTTGGAAGTTCTTGTTCGTGAGTTGAAGTTAATGCATGTGGTATTTGATAACAGTAATCAAGTCGGCCACATAGTTGGCGTGAGACTCCATGGGTTTTATTTGGTCTTCACAGTGTAGAGGCTTGGGTCTCTTAGTTTAAGTAAATGAATGCCATGGTGTATGATCTAGGCTGTTGATGATAACCTTGACTTTAATTGCCAAATTCTTGTCTTGATAAGTTATCAAGAGTACACATGCAAGCTTAAATCTTACATCCGTAAAATTGATCGGTAAGTGAGGAGAAACCCAAGTACATCTTGGAGTATCACCACAGTCCTCAACGTGATATCTGTATGTTTGCTTTGGTTTGATATTTATTGTCAAACTGTGAATGTATAGATTAATTACCTTCTCTTTTTATGGTTAGACAGCTAGGACTAAAAATGTTCTCTCTTTTGTTCGTTTTTACATTTTGCCATCTTGTGGTCACAAATAATAATTTAGCTATATTTGTTAATGTCGGAGTAAGGTTTATACAATCAACCCTGATCTACAGAAGTATGGGTCAGTCTAGATTGATTGCTTTAACTTAAAAAGACTTAATAATTGGTCCTATAAAGATATAGGAGAGTTATGAATATTTTCTGCATAATTCCCAAAAGCTAATTTTGGCTTTTCCCTTCATCCTTATTATTTTGTTTATACTGCACATTCCTCTATAATCTCTAAATGTCATTGATTTTGTAACTTCATGTATTGTTTTGCTCTTAGCAATTGAAATCTCTTCCTCAGTTTGTTGTTGAGTTCACTCATTGCTCTGAGCTGCCGTGTCAGCAGATTCATCAATGCTAGTATGAGCATATCATAATCATACGACCTTTTCATATACCAGTTGGGTTTGACAACTTCTCAGTCACATTTTTCCAAAGTTTACATTGAATCACTAGATTACACTGAACCAACTACCAATGTGTCTTTCCATTTTCATGCGATTTGATAAGCATGGCAAACAGCCACACAAGCACCTGATGTGGTAATTTGGTGGCAGGGACCAAATTAGATGGGATCTAAAGGACAATATTGATGCATTGAAAAAGACATGGCTACTAAATAGGAATAAACATATGTCTCATCCTACTTAGAGTCATAAGCAAGGACAATGATACTTTTAAACTGACTGAGCATTCTGGTCTCTGTTAATAAATGATTTGCCTCATCTTTTTGTGGTTAGGCAACTTGAACTGTGCATGTTTATTGTGTTCTTTTACTTTTTACCATCTCTTGGTCATAGATAATAATTTAGCTATATTTGTTAATGTCTTGAGTAAGATTATACAATCAGCCCATTGACAAATATATGGGCCAGCTTAGATTGACTGCATTATTAAAAGGACTCAAGATAACTAATCTCATAATCATACAACCTTTTCATAGTTTTTTTTTTTTTTTTTAATTTATTTCAACAGATTTTTTCCATTTTCATACCATTTAATAAACATAGAAAACAGCCACACAAACACCTCATTTGGTTCGATGACAAGTGACCAAATTAAATGGAGAATGAAAGTAAAGGACAACATTGATGCAATTGTAAGACCTTGAAGGGGTAAAAGTGGGTCTGCAAATAATTAAGTTATTTGCTTTGGAATTATCTTCAACACCATAGATGAAATAACTGGGTATTTTTCTCAATTTTTTGCTTTGAAAGGTATGTCATTATAACCTGAAGCCTGTGTAGCCATTAATGAAAGAAATCATAATATTTAATGGCTTGACCATAGGAGTTATTTGTCACCTTGTTTGATGTGTTATCATAGTTTGGCCTAATCTGGTCAAGTGAAACAACCTAATGCACGCTCTTCCTTTTTGTGAGTTTCATCTTAAAAAAGAAACAGTTGAAGATGCTAAAGTGTATCTTGGCCTCTGTTCTAGTGGCCATGTTTATTTCTTTTCATAAAACAGTCTTCACATTTTGTTTAGGAGTTTCTGACTGACAATTTTGTTTTTTATTCAAGGCGTTGGGTGTTAGAAAGAAAATTAGCATCTTCGGATGTGCCAAATGAGGAGCGGATCAACCTTATCAAAGATTTAGAGAGGAAGGAGACTGAATATATGCGATTAAAAAGGCACAAGATTTGTGTTAATGATTTTGAACTTTTGACCATCATTGGAAGGGGGGCTTTTGGGGAGGTCAGTACTGCCCTGGCATGCATTTTTGTGCATGAGAGGGTTCTAGCTGGATAAGATGCAATATATTATTATTTTGTTGTTTGCAAATGGAAACCTTCCTTGTGCTGACTGCTTACTATGTAATGATATTATTTCGTGCTAACTTGTTCAATTACAGGTCAGACTGTGTCGTGAGAAGAAATCTGGAAATATTTATGCTATGAAAAAGCTGAAGAAGTCTGAAATGCTCAGGAGAGGCCAGGTGGGAAATATACAATGTTCTGACTAGAACAAAATGTAAAAATTACTAATGGATGCATATTCCGGATGTAAATAACACAGACTTGACATGTGATTTAGTATTCTACATAGTCCTTTAAAGTTCGGTTGTGGCTGAACTGTATTATTCCAATATTAATGAGTAGTGCTTATTTGCTATTTTATTTACACAAGCTCCATTTACTCTACAGGTGGAACATGTGAGAGCTGAGAGGAACTTGCTGGCTGAAGTTGCCAGTCATTGCATTGTGAAACTTTATTACTCATTTCAGGATGCTGAGTACTTGTATTTGATTATGGAGTATCTGCCTGGGGGCGACATTATGACTCTGCTGATGAGGGAAGACACCTTAAGTGAAAATGTTGCTAGATTTTATATTGCACAAAGTATTCTGGCCATAGAATCTATTCACAAGCACAATTACATTCACAGGTTCAGTTTGGCCGTGCTCTTAAAGTTGTTAGCTTAGTTTGTTATATCAGGGGTGATGGTTTATAGGGTGCTGAAATGGATTGCTTTTACATGCTAAACAAACATATTAATGTTGTTAATCGTCATCTATTTTTCAGAGATATTAAACCTGATAACCTACTTCTGGATAAAAATGGTCACATGAAGCTTTCTGATTTTGGTCTCTGTAAGCCTCTCGATTGCATTGCCTTGTCTACACTGCATGAAAATCAGACCATGGATGATGAAACTTTGGCAGAGCCAATGGATGTGGATGGATGTTTGCGAGATGCAGACAATCGGAGCAGCTGGAGAAGTCCACGTGAACAGCTTCAACATTGGCAGATGAACAGGAGGAAGTTGGTATGCTTTAATTATTTAAACCCAAGAAGATATGTTCACAGAGATGATCCAAGCTTTCTTTTATCACGGTCATGTCTGTGTCATTGGTTTCATAGTCGAGGTTTGGATTCTGTGGTCTAAATCAAAACCCTGCTTTGATATTAGAAGATTCCTTTTCTTTAATTGAATGATACAAAAGTAAACAGAGCTAGGATCTAAACATTTGTGTCTGGTTTTTGGAGGTTGGGGGACAAAATTATTGAGAGTTCTTTAAGTAAAAAATATCTTTCGAGGGTCCTAACTCCAAACTTTTATATTTTGAATTATAAAAATGGGGAGGTTTTAACTTTTTTAAGCTTTGGTCCTGTCTCAATTGTAGTATGACTCTGTCCCTATGTGCAGTCTTATTTTATGGTTTGCGGATAGTGTAACTTGGGCTACAACGCAATTATTCTCTTCAATAAGACCTTAAATCTTGATCACGGTTGTTATTGAATCCATTGCACATGAATTATGTTTTTCAATTGCATTCTCTACAATTACTATTGCACTTCTTATTCTAATATTTCTGAAATAAGAAAGCCTTTCAGTTTACTCTGTTCCCTTTTATCTCGTTTCAAGGCATTTTCGACGGTGGGGACACCAGACTACATTGCTCCTGAAGTACTTCTGAAAAAAGGCTATGGGATGGAATGTGACTGGTTAGTTCTTACCTGAAGTATTTCTGTTTTAGACATTGTAAACTTACCAGTGGGAAAGATTGCTGCTCTTTTTTGTTGAATTTAATCTGTAGGCTGTAGTTCTGTTGAGTGTGGAGTAATTCTTTTGGCTAGTCATTTGAAATTTGTACAAATTTTAATTGGCTTGATCATATGGCAGGTGGTCACTGGGAGCAATACTGTATGAAATGCTGGTTGGTTACCCTCCATTTTACTCTGATGACCCAATAACCACATGCAGAAAGGTACCAATCTTAATTGGTTTCAAAACTTCTCATTATAAATAATAAATGATTGCATCTCATTTGTAGTTTAATCTGATGGGGAATTGACACTCTGAGCCATTTCCTATTGTTACTGCTTGTATTCTTAAACTCAAATATTCTACCACTTTCTGTATCCTCTAATGAAATCCTGGAAAAGCAAAGGGAGGCAGGCAGTTTAAGCCGATGTATGAATTGGCACTGTTTCCTGTTGTTAATACAAGTATTCTTGGAGACTCAAATATTTTATCCGCTCCCTCTATTACCTTTGATAAAACATGACAACTAATAAAAAATGGGGATAGGTGGCTAAAAGCCTGGTGATATGGTAAGGACGCCGTTCAATCATTTCAGTTAAGCACTTTAGCCAACCCTCACTTTCTCAGTTTATTAATTTAAACAATATAAAAAATTAACTAAAATAGGACATCAAGGTATGCTTGGATGGAGATGTGACAGGGATGTTAGTTTATTTATTTTTGAATTAAAATTTACCTGTTGGAGATGTAATGAAACTATTTATGTGCTTGTACTAATAATAACTCAAGCTTTTGGGAAATGTGATTTTGAACATGGTGAAAGATCATTTGCACCAAAATGATCTGGAGTTTGATTTTAAATAAGTTGATTTTAGCCAAACACATTCTTTTAAATAGTAGTTAAGCTCAAGGTAAGTGGATCTCTATATCATCTGTCTCAAGCGCAGTCCACTCGTCCGTGATGGAAAATGCAAGAGAAGTAATTAAACCATTTGTGTGTATTTTATGCCCGTTTAGTTATGTTACCCCAAGTAGTGTTCCAAGATTATGTTCGTTTTGGTTGGCACTAAATTCACTAATTGTTTTCAGATTGTTCACTGGAGAAATCATTTAAGATTTCCAGAAGATACCCAGTTAACACTTGAGGCCAAGGATCTTATTTATAGGTTGCTGTGTGATGTTGATCATAGGTTAGGTACTCGAGGGGCCAATGAAATAAAGGTAATGTTTTCATTTTATTTTAATTATTATAATATTGCCGTGATGCTGTGTCAGCCTCTTTTTTTTTTTTTTTTTTTTTCCTGTCATACTTAATACACATTCTGTATTTACCAGGCTCATCCTTGGTTCAATGGTGTGGAGTGGGATAAACTGTATGAAATGGAGGCAGCATTTAAACCTCAAGTCAACGGGGAGCTGGATACCCAAAACTTCATGAAGTTTGATGAGGTATAAAATAGGAACTCATAACGCCATATCCACATTATTTCTTAGTTTGTATATTCTCTTACAGAAGAACTGTTACGAACTGTTGGAAAACCTTGAATATCTAATTTTGCTTTTGATCATTTGAAAATTGTTGCTTCAATCTTACCAGCGATTAGAGGTGTAAGTGGGTTGCACTATCCTATTTCACTTTTATGAGTTAAGTTGGGCTGTATTGTTTTAGTGCACCCAATTAGAATTGGGTTGGGTAATAGGTTTGTTTGAGACCTCTCATCAACTTGAAATAAGGATAGATTATAATATATAAGTTAGTGTAATCCTCACTTTACAAGTCAGGTTGAGTTAGGCATAAGCTCACTTACTAAGATGGTAGCAGAACCATTCAGAGCCTATTGTAGTCAAGTTTATTGGGGTTATTGTTTGTGCCACCTATTATCGGGCTCTTGTTGGACCACTCACAATTTCTAATCCTATGTTCGAGATGTTTATTCCTCAGCATGAGAGGTGAGTTAGAGATCCTACATCAACTAAGAATAAGGTCATATTATACTATATAAGTGGGGTGTAATCTTCACCTTACAAGTCGGTTTTGTGAGGTTGAGTTAGACATAAATCTAATTACTAAAATAGTATCAGAACCATTTAGAGCCTATTATAGTCGAGTTCTTTGGGACTGTTATGTCACTATTATCGGACTCTTATTAGACCATCCATAAATATATAATTCTACACTTGAGATGTTCATTCCTCTGTGTGAGAAGGTATGTTTGGAAACATTCAATATTAAGAAAACATTAAAAAGATTTATTTTGATGTATTTCTTTTTTCTTAAAAGGTGATAACTTTTGTAAGATTAATCCGATGACCTAATCCAGCCCAATTATAATAGGGTTAGGTTGAATTGGGTTGTCAAAAAAAAAAAATTAATGTTAAAACTCAGTCCAACCCAATTAAATTCAAGTGGGTTGAGTCGAAAATGAGATTAAATTCAATCCAATCCAGACTACTTCCACTCCACCAGTGTAATAAAGTTTCTGTTGTTAACTCTAGATTTGTCTTGGTTATATATTTCTAAATTTTAATACTTTTCATGGCCAATATGGAACTTTGAAAAAAAAGGTAAATTCCTCCCCCTAATCCGGGGTTTGATAATTGCTAAAAAGCTAGGATGGTACGATATGTGGAAGCTTGTGAGAATCTTTGTACTAAAAGTGAAGCTTTAGCAATTATGGGCAGTTAACATCTTGGATGTATTTTGCCTTCAATCTTTCCACTTCAATCATGTGAGAATCTTTGTGCTAAAGGTGAAGCCTTACCAATCATGGGCAGTTAACATCTTGGATGTTCCCGTTCAATCTTTCCACTTGATTACATTTTTTGATGTATTCTTGATTGCACATAATGCCCATGTTTATGTTGTGTAATTGGCTGTTGAAAAAGCCTTCAAGATTTTCTCATTGTATTCTTTGGTGAATTGTTAGGTGGATCCACCAACAGCTGCAAGAAGTGGGTCTGGATCCTCACGAAAGGTACACTTGTTTGGATTAATTTTTTTTTTTTTTTACATAATTTTCTTCATTAAAATGTCACTATCAATTGTTGTATGTAAAGAGATGTTAAGGACTTGTTTGTGTAAATTTTCCATAAATACTTTTAGGAGAAGAAAAAAATTAAACAAACTTCCCCATAAACTCAAATTAGTTTATGTATGAGTTAAAAATTACCTTTCAAAAAAGCTAATATGGGAGAGCTTGTATAATTTAGCATACACATAGGCTAATTATAACTTATGAAAAAACTTATTTAATTTTTTCTTCTTGTTTCTCTAGTAGAAATGTTTATTCAAACATGCCTTAAATTGTATTGCTATTATCTCAAATATAGTTTTTTGGATTGCATTTAAGGTTTTTATTAGAATTTGTTTTGAACTTCTAGCGAATCCTAACGCACGTGTGGTAAAAGAAAATGATCAAAAATATTATGCTTGTGTTAGATTCTTGCTCCTTGGTTGTCATACTTCCACACGATAGTCAATTTGGTTTCATTGACTTGTGATACTTTTTCAATACCGTTTCTGATAACAGTGAAAAGTGAAAACGATTTTTGAAAATAATTCATTTATTGTTCATTGTTCTTTAACATCAAAACTATAAGATGACAAGTATGATTTTCATAGATAAAGCAATCAACTTCTTAAAATATATCTACTTAGGTTAGTGTATGTAATGGCTTAAAGAGGAATTTGTTGTATGCTTCCCACCTATCAAGGGTGATAATCAACAGTTGATACAAAGCATGTTGCTTCTGTAAATGTTTGTTGGTGCTAAGCTGGTAGTCCAAGAATTGTGTATTTTGACTGCTCCAAAAAATGGGGAAACAAGCAGCAATTTATTTGGAAATTGATGGAGCTCAACATAGTGGGCCACCAAGAGAAGTTTGCCGTAGAAGAGAAAGAAGGATAAGGGCAGTTTAGGGAATGGAGAATTCTGGTTTGCTTGTCTCTGACTGAAGGGACACTTGGCAGCAGGATAGTGAAGAGGAGGGTGTAGCAATGATAGGAAAGGACATAATTGTAGGGTGTGCGGAGGACGGATAATTTGGTAGTGGCTGGGGTCACAGGGCAGAGAACGCACTGTTTCTATATATGATATCTTTCATTTTGATTTTATTTTACCTTTCTATTTTTCCTGCAATTTCCCTTGTAATCAGAGCGTGTCCTCTTAATTTCCTTCTTACTGTCGGTGAAGGACAAGCACATGCTGCATGATCATACCTATTATGTTTTGAATCGTTATCCTTCTTTTTTATATTGGAATCAAGATTTTGAAAAACGGTTTGTGATCACAATTTTGGACGTAATGTCAAGGTGTTACAAATTTACAATAACTTTGATTTTGAGACCTCAATTTGTAGCTGTATTGGGCCCATTTATCTGCAACTTCCTGCGATATCAAGAAAAGCTGCAAAGCTGGGACCAATTCAAAATCTTGATTAGAATTAAATTGATCAACAGTTCTTCTCTGTTTGTTTTCTTTTTAATCTTTCGTTTCTTTGATGTTAGTTACAGTGGCGGTAACTCGTCCTCTCTAGTGTCACTACCCTTCTTTTCATCTTCCTCTGCTTGGTTAAACACTTTATCCCACACTGCAAGTACGAGATTCTAGTGTGAGGTTTATAACGTCTTAGGCTCTCCGACTACAGAGCTAGGTATGTGATGCGGTTCTCCAAAGATTCTCATCAACTGGTATTAGAGTCTTTGACCATGTCTCTCAACTGCAAGCAAGCACAGCGGGTCGTGACACTGATACTGACATTTTAGTGTTTGTCTAGTTCTAATCATGGACTAGTGCCAGCCCGTATAAGAGGGCTGGGGAGCTTGGGGGAATGTTAGGAACCAATTCCATAGGCTTTAGGATCTCTTACTACTGTAGTTAGCTTTTGCGGTGTGGTTCTCTGTTCTCTCATGATTCTTATAAGCATATTTGAACTCAAGTCCTCACAGTCACTACAAAATACTTCACAGTTGTTTCAGCTGGCACCTCATCAATTTGTTTTGCCCATGCGTTTTATTGTTTATGACATGACTACTGAGTCATGAGTCTTTATTTGATTATTCTGGTTCATAGGTGGAGAGTATTTCTCAGAATTCAATAGCTAATTTTTTACACTACTAAAAAAATAATTTTTTATATGATTTTAAGGTGATTATTATACAGTCAACGAACTTAACTTACTATACATTATTATTCTTTGATTGGATGACAAAATAAAAGGTCTTTCCATTATCAGTGCACTGATTCCTTATTCTTCTTCTGTCCTTCACTTTTAGTATGTAAGGATGTATCCATCAAGTATGACACTAAATAAATTGTTAACTTGCGTAACTTTTGTTTCAACGTATCTGTCATGCACCTTTGTATTATAGTTAGACAAAATGGCATAATTTAATGTTTCAACTTCCATCTAATTCCTACAGATGCTAACTACCAAAGATCTAAGCTTCGTTGGTTACACTTACAAGAACTTCGATGCTGTAAAAGAAGGGCTTCGTCAATCTTTTGGTATGTCTAGTGATTACTTTCTGTGGCCATGAGAACAATTCCTATTTATTTTCTTGCAAGTTAGCCTCGTTGTCTTCTTTCTCAATGTACGTGTAAAAAAAAAGTTTAGAAGCACTGAATTCGGTCTGGCATGAAACAATTTGAACGAAACTCAAAGAGGAGCTAGACCAACCCAGCAGTTAAATAAAGTTGACTACGTTAATGATCTAATAATTATTTGCAGGTGATTCCATGCAAGATTATGCTTCTAAACGGGCAGCTGAAGAAACAAGTTTACAAATGCTTGCGTCTTCCGGAGATCCCATGTTACCATAACTTTGTGCAAATTGAAGTCCACCGTGTTGAGTTTTTGTGTACTTGCTTTGGCTTTAAATATTGGCCAAGAACATGTAATATGGAACCTTAATTCCTATGCCATTTGCAAGAACAGTGTGTACAGCAAGTAGTTGAACAGCATTGTCAAAGCTTGTAGGGCAATCACCGTGTGTGTATTTGAATTTTCAACTTAGGAACTGAGAGTTGTGCGATTGAGTGCTCCTGTCCTGGCTGCCCAGGTTGGCTGTGGAAGACTTGCCTTCTCTAGTGGCAGTTGCTGGTTAAATGTTAGTTATGGACACTTGCTGAGGAACCATTAAAGCATCCTGAAAATTATTCGATGTGATGTGTACATTTATTGGCAGATAGCAAAAATTAAACTATTAAAACAAAGACAATGCATGGGGATGGATCCTGGTATCTTCTTTAGCTGCTCGGTTGCTTGCCCTTTTACCTATTTCCATTTTATGTGGAAAAGTGCACTTAGTGACATCTACCTCACTTGTCCTGCTCACTGGTTAATGCTTGAATTGAATGAATAGGACCAACATTTTGTTAATCTCTAACACTCCACTAAGGATTGGGCTTCAAGCTCATGGCCAACCATTTTCTGCTCTCTTTATCCGTTGTGATTAATTGTCATTATCTTTTCTTGACAAAAAATGTCTTCCCTATTTTACGATTTTTTGGTGGTTAAGAAAGGAGATACATTCTTCAAGGTAATCTTATCAGCTTGAGCATGACTGTCTTCAAATACTTGTGTCTTTATCCAAAACGGTGAGGATTTGGTGAAAATAAAGAATTTAAATTGATTTTATGAGAAAAAAATTTCTAATTAAATTTTATGCTTTCATTTATTTACTTTTTATTTCATTCGTGTTGTGTCTAATCGTATATCAATTTTAGTATTATATTACAGGAATGAAAAGAAATACTTATAGTTTTAATGCATGGAATGTTTTAAATTACAACTTGATAAATAGTACGAGAACAACAATACTCGGCTATAATAATTTTCAAATGATTAGACGCATAAAAATTAAACTAAATTAAGTGCGATATGTAATGAAAAAAAAAAATAGTTTCGACTATGTGCTTGTGTATTAATTCGTGGATGACTAATGTTATGGTGGGTTGTGGGACCCCATTTCATTGGTGGGACATCCCTTTCAAGTAACAAAAAAACAAACACACTATATATGACGAAAAGTCTATTGTCTCATCTTTTTGTGATCAACACTTTCCAATGAAAAAGTCGAAAGGTAGTTTTTTTTTTAAACTTGTAAAATATACAGCAGCAGGTGAAAGTTACCGAACTAATTTCTGCTCTAACATGTGATAATATTTTAAGATCAGAATTTATGGCATTTTCTTGTATCCCAAATGCTGACTTCAATGAGCCCAGGATGACAATACGTCACAAACAACATCAATGATTGATCATCAACACAGCCTTTTCCACACTCACTCTTTGTGCATTCCTCTTGTTTTTAAGTCAACGTGAACTAGTACTTTGGCCTTTGCCCTTCAATTCAAAACTTTCAAACTAAAATAGTCATTTCTTAAAAGACTACGTTTTTATTTATATATATTTGGTTTAATGTGTGAGTCAAAATAATTTGTTATCCAATGGACTCAAGAACACCGATACGATCTATATTGATACTCATTTTATTATGAGTTTCAAACCAAATTTTAATTATATTTTTTTAAAAAAATTACATTCAATATATTTCTATTATAATTTTCAATATTTTTATTATTTTAACTGTTAAATCAAAATTATCAAAATTCATGAAATGAAATAACTTACTAGCCTTGCTCAAATCTTCGTGAATTCTAAAATTCAACGAATGGCAAAAATATTATAAAGATTGTATTAGTTATATATTATTAATATTCCTCAAATTGATATAGAAAAAATTAAATTTGCCATCCCAAAAAACTCTCGATTCAGGTAAATATCTGTTTGCAATTCTACTAAGTCCGAGTAAACTTTTCTTCATTTGAAAACATTTTAAAGAAAAAATATTTTTATTTCCTAATTTCTAAAATATATAAATTAAAATTACAGTATTTATTCTCAACTAGTAATGATTGAGGAACCATTTTTCTTTATTTTGGCATAACAATTTTTTGAAAATAATAATTTTTGTGGAATTAGTTATTTTTTAAATTGATATGTATTTAAATGTAATATTTAAATTAATTGAGAAGAATTATTTTTATTTAGTTGATAAACTGGATTTTTAAGTAAAATATAAATATAATATTATTTGTGTCTTTTGCCTCCAAGCAATTCTAACCTATTGAAAAAATATTTTTTTGTCACAAAATTAATTCTACATATAATACTTGTAACTGTAGGACTGAATTTTTTTTTGGTCTCTTATAAAAAGAAAGGCATACATTTCATGATAGAATTTACAAAAGGGAGTTAGAAGCAATAATAAAATTTATTTATTACAAGAATAATCAATTGTAATCTCTCTTTAAGGTATCATAATTTTAGATTTCACGTTCTAATTACACCAGTAAAATCTTTTAATATGAGATTTTAGTTCCTTTCTCAATTGAAATATATTTACATTATAATATTGATAGCTTGTCTGGGAATTAAAATCATGTAACTGTGATACTTACCGACTCAACAAATACAATTAAATTCTGAAAATTGAAAATTATTTTAAATTTGAAGGATCCGATTAACATGTTATATATGTCAAACATACTTTACAAAAAAGAATCTCCTTATCTAAAAATTACTGCATTAGGAATAAAAAGACATGTGTTACCATAGAAGCATGATTCCTTCAAGAGGAAAGTAATTTATAAAAATATATAAAAAAAGGTGAAGATTAGATTGAATGGTGAAAAGTGAAGGGAGGTTGGAGATGGAGGAATGGACGGGTGGAGATGCTTTAATATGATGTTCAAGATTTGACATCTGTCCAACTCCATTGTCTTCTCTCACACAGCACAACAACAACACCTTACTTCTCTTTTTTCTATGTTGCCTCTTTCTCTTTTCAGCTCATTTTTCTTTCAATAAAAGTTTCTTTTTTTACATATATTTTGGTCATTTTCTTTCTTTCTTTCTTCTCCACTCCCTTTCTCGCTTCCAACACACACCCCAACACACTCAGGTATGCTTATTATATCTATATCACACCCAGCAGCAAAGCTGTTAATTTTTATTCACTAAAATGGTTTGGATTAAGGAAAGTTCATGTTTTTATTTTGTCTCTTGATTCTTTCTTTCTTCTTCCATCATGGGTCTCTGGTGTCACAGTCAGAAGACAAGTCAGTGAGAAGAGAAAAGAGACGAAGCAAGGAAAGAAGAGACGAGACTCTACATGGTTGACAAAATTAGGTAATGAATCTCTTTTTCTTCTTTATTTCTTTTACCTTTTTTTCTTTCTTTCATTTCATGATTATTATTATTGGACGAGGTTGAGGTGTGTTGCCTCAGATCCAGGGAACTCATGGTGTAGTGTGAAAAAAGGGTGTTATCTTTTGAGGGCTTCCTTGTGATTCTTGAGACTTTGCTTTTCCTGGGGTTCTTTCTCATGACCCCTTTCTTTTAACTCAATATTTCTTGTGCTTAGAGATAATGAGTGTTGCCTTTGTTTTTCCTCTCTCTCTCTCTTATTTTGGTGGGTTTTAATCTTCTTTTGTTTTTTGCAGATAAAGTTTGTTTCTTAAGTTTCGGCTGATTCTCTCTCACAAGAGTTGACGGAGATAGACAGAATCTAGAAAAAAAAAAATATGATAATGGTTGAAAAAAAAGGTGTAATCTAGCTAATTTTGATTGAAATTTCCGCAAATGGAAATTCGGATCCATTGTTGTTGACCAGATCTGACTACACCATTTCACTTTCACCACCTTTTAACTATTTCATGATCTGTATAGGTTGAATTTGCCTCTGTCTCTGGGCTTCTTAGAAATGGGAAATGATTTTTTTGAAGCCTCGCTTTACATTCCAGGATCGTTTTCATTCAGAAAAGAGTGTGATAATTTAGTTCAAATATGAGAGGCTTTGTGATATCATTAGAGTGGGAGGGTAACTTTTTGTACTACATAGATAAGGATATTGATGGAGGAAATGTCAACCACGATTGCAGTGCCATTTAGAGTAGGTAATTCAGTGTGTGATAAGCCAACTATTACTACCCACATGGATGTGTCCAGAATGAAGTTGATGACAGATACAGGGTTGTTATCCAATTCTATAACTAAGGTTTCTACTGATACTTTTATTGGTGATGAGGATCATGACGGTGATTGTCTTAGGGAGGAAGTTGGTATTGCAGCAGTCAAACCTCAAGAACAGGGAAGAGAAGAAGAAATTCCTATGGTGTCCCAAAATGTAAACTCTTTGATTGTTGGTGATGAAGTTTTAACTACAGAAATTGAGGATGATGATTTGATATTGCTGGAAGGTGATACAATTGTTGATAGTTCTCTTTCAGTAGCCAACGAGAATAGTAGTTTTTGTAGAGAAGAGTTTATCAGTTCTGAGGTTTCTACAGATTTAGGGACAAGAAGTTCCATAGACATAGAGAAAAGCATTGCCACTGTAAATATTGCTGCCAGGGTTACTGATTTGGGTGTGTCAAATGAAGTGACAGATGAAGCAGTTAGCCTTGAAGAAGAGACAGGAGTTAGATCTGGCCCAAATACTATTACAGGTGTTCTTCATCAACCAACTCTGGAAAGATCTGTGAGTGGAACAGTTGGTAGAAGTGTTTTTGAATTAGATTGTACCCCACTTTGGGGATTTACATCTGTGTGTGGAAAAAGACCCGAGATGGAAGATGCACTTGCAACTGTACCTCGATTTCTGAAAATTCCTATTCAAATGCTAACTGGAGATAGGGTACCGGATGGAATAGACAAATGTTTCAGGGAGCAGACAATACATTTCTTTGGAGTCTATGATGGCCATGGTGGCTCTCAGGTAAAGTTTTATTTTGCTTTTTACGTGCTCCAATGTCCAATGATTAAGCATTCTTCACATGGAGCTTGTTTACGTTTAGGTGGCAAATTATTGCAGCGAGCGCATGCATTTTGCCTTGGCTGAGGAAATAGAATCTGTCAAGGAAAGTCTATTGGTTGAAAGCACCAAGGATGATTGTCGAGATCTGTGGAAAAAAGCCTTCACTAGTTGCTTTTTGAAGGTTGATTCTGAAGTTGGGGGGGACTTTAATTCTGACCCTGTTGCCCCAGAAACTGTTGGATCCACTGCTGTTGTTGCTGTTATATGTTCATCTCATATAGTAGTTTCAAACTGTGGTGATTCCAGAGCGGTTCTTTGTCGTGGCAAAGAACCCATGGCCCTATCTGTTGACCATAAAGTAAGCTACCTCCAATTATAGTTTTGAGTCTCCTTTGGAAAGAATTTTAACTAAACAGAAGAATTTACGTTTTGATTGTTGTGTGGTAGCCAAATCGACCGGATGAATATGCAAGAATTGATGCAGCTGGAGGCAGGGTGATACAATGGAATGGTCACCGTGTTTTTGGTGTTCTCGCAATGTCAAGGTCTATTGGTATGTTTTCTTAATTCACAAATTTCACTTTATTTCCTGTAGTGTAATAATTTTAGTTGGGAGTTTTTGGGTGAGCATGTCTGGTCTCAAGGAATTTTTCTCAATGCACATATTGGTAACTTAGTTTATGAATGGAAAAAAGGAACATTGGTTGCATTCTTCATATCTGTACTCTAATCTCTGATATAAATGATGTTAGTATCAAGATTGTGAACAATTATTAATTTTAGAGTCTTTTCATTTCCTTGTGATGCTGATCACTATGTTATGTTTTCCTACTAACCCTCCTAACATTCTATAAAACAAGTATTAATTGAAATTTCATATGGGGTAATGTTAAAATTCCTACTTGTTTTTATCCATTTCACAACATTCTTTACAATAGTTCCAAAATATAGCATTAAGCAACGTAATTAAGATGTTGCGGAACTCAAACTGCAAATCTTAGATGGTTATTAATTCATCTGCATTGTTATTCGAGTATAAGAATATTGTGTTTTTAAGGTATCCGATTGATCTAATTGTTAGTATCTGTAGCGTAGCTACTAGAATAAAACTAGAATATGATTTGAGTAATGCTGATTATGGACACTAATCTGTTTGTGCCTGTAGTGTGTACTTGTGCACATTGAGGTTACATGTCCTTGAAAAGTTGTGACTGAGACTGTTTTCTCCAAATAGGTGATAGGTATTTGAAGCCATGGATTATTCCAGACCCTGAGGTGAAGTTTCTTCCACGTGCAAAAGACGATGAATGCCTCATTCTGGCCAGTGATGGCCTGTGGGATGTGATGACAAACGAAGAGGTGTGTGACATTGCTCGGCGGCGCATACTTCTCTGGCACAAGAGAAATGGGTTGGCAGTGCCCTCAGAAAGAGGGGAGGGAATTGATCCTGCTGCACAAGCAGCTGCAGAGTACCTATCAAACCGTGCCCTTCAGAAAGGAAGCAAAGACAACATCACAGTGATTGTGGTGGATTTGAAAGCTCAAAGAAAAAAATTTAAGAGCAAGACATGACCTGGGTGTTAGAAGATACGGAAAGCTGAATATGATGATATAGTTTTTTTTTGCCCATAAATTTTTCATATGGGCATCAGAATAGCACCCTGTACAATACATTCACCTCTCCCCCTAGATCACTCAACTGATTAAGAGTCTCCTTGTACACTGCCACAAGCCATGTAAAAATCTTTGCTGCTTTTGTAGGTTGGTATAGGAGACCAGTTCCATGCCTGTCTGTCACCATATTGTATTCATTATTATGCCTCCGAGAACAAAGGCTCTGTGAGGTATTTACTTCATATTGTTTTAACCTGTGTTGTTTATAAAAAAGGTAGTAGCTAATTGGCATTGCGGTTTACAAGTTTGTGATGATCCACCCCTTCTTCTAATAATATGTAGCAATGCTCTAGAAATTTATGTCGGTGGTGGGTTGATATCGTTGGTGATGACTCAATTCCAGTAGTTGTAATGCAATAATGATGATGGTTGGGACAATTATGGACAAGGGTGCTCAAGAGAATTCCAGTTATGTATTTCTATTTTTGTATGCATTTTTGGTATGTGATGGCATAACTGCGCTTGTCCATGGTTGAGTAATTGCGTATAAATAGGAATGTGGCTTCTTATCAAACACTATTAAACCTTGTCATATTCTTCTTTTCTTACAAAGATCACTGTGGATTGATCAACTTTTAAGATATTTATATTCAATCAACCATTCAAGTTGCCATTTTTAGGATATGTTCCTTTTTTATGGCTATGATTTATGGTTAAGGTTGGCTATGATTTATGACACATAAATATCCAAACATTGGAGTTCTGATTCAGATTGCCGCTAGCACTAGGACAAACTTAAGGTCCTACGTGTCTGCCTGTGTGCTGCTTTCATGTTTTGCAACAAAATAAAACTGGAAGAAAATGACTTCTGACCCGCCAGGGCTAGGCTGTTACATTCTACAACTTTGTTTGGCACCTTTAAAAATATCAATTTGCTAAAAAAGTAAAAAAGTACTTAAAAATTAAGAATAAAAAGATTTTGAAAAATTAGAAGTTTTCTTTATGAAAAAGTATTATTGTTATTAAACAAATGACTGGTAATCTCTCAGGACAAGGTTAAGTTTAATTTTGTAACTTTAATTTATGCTAAGAATTTAAATGACAAAATAAAAAATGCTAGTAACCACAAAATGACTTTTTTACAGGAGTAAAATGTTTTGAAAGAATTAAAAGTAAAATATTCATAACTTAAAATATCAAAATATTGATTTTTTTTTCTTACAATATTCTTATTTGTAGTTATTCGACCTGATGAACATTATTGTTCACCTTTTCTTGAAAAAAATTGGTGTATAGTCGATTTTCTTCATAAAAATCTACAAGTGCCTTATGAAGAAGAGTCATATTACTACATTCTTAAAAAAGGCACAATAGTTACTGAACTCATCATTGTGTCGCAACTAACTACCAAAGTCTCAGTCTTCAACAAATACAAGCAAATTTATAATTGCACACCCACATCCATTAACAGTGTAGAAATAAAATTCAGTTAACTTCTTCGGGATTCATCGTGCTCAAAAGAAAATCCGAGATTTTAATTGAATATAAACAAAGATTGAATTAAGTATGAAATCAGATTACTTTATGGCTGGTCTTTTGCTAAGCTGTGAAGGGATGTGATTGGCAACAAGGAGGAGCACATGACATCCAATTTTTGCCACATTTCCCACATTAAAAATTCTAACCATAATTCATCTTCTGGTTGTCTCTGCCCACCCCCACAAGCAGTACCCTAACTTATGAGACAAGGTGGGACAGTGACAAATGATTCAATGCAATGTGAGGTGTATAAAAACGTGCCAATAATATTGTGACAATCTATTTGTCACATTTATCACGTTAAGCGGAGTAAAATTGGTGACTTTTATATAACAAAAAACCCAGATTTAAAAAGGACACAAAAAAGTTGATATATTTATACCCACGAAATGACGCATTAAGTCTATTTTTATTGCTGGGTGAGGCAACTCGCGAGGTTCATGCTCAGCAAAGACAGTATGATTGACAGTGAAGAAAGTTTAAGTAGCAGTCTAGACAAAAGACTAATATTTTCTGTATGCCAGTTCCTTCACAGCATCAGCAAGGCTGTCTTCCTTCCGAACACTCTCAACCCAGCTTGCATTGATATTAACCCGCTCAAGGCTCTGCCTTAACGTTCTAGCAATGGAAGGCGTAGCATGGCTAGCAAAGAAGTCCTCTACCTCCTTGGCCTTCTCAAAGGAAGCAAACTGCACCAACGATAAAAATGGAGAATTATAGTCAAACATCCCAGAGGGGAACTCGAGTATGCTAAGAAAACCAATGGGGCAAAGCATGTTGTAGAGGGGTATGAGACAAACCGGTGAGACAGCTGCACTGACAAAGCGAGTTATCAGAAATCCTGAACCATATGTTTTTATAAGGTGTTCCCAATTTTCCTGCATAACATTGAGAACGGTGAGAAGATGATAAAAGAATGGGAGGAAAGGGTTCAAAAAGACAAGTGTATGTTTGTGTCATGGACTCGTGATCTCAATCAGAGTTTTTTTTTTTCTTTTCCCCGTCAAAATCAAATACAATCGTTGATGCATCAATGGACAAAAAATGACACCGCTATTGACAACTAACAAATAAAAGGTGAATTTCAGAATGCCCTTTAGGCTTGAAGATAAAGCAGAAAGATAAAGCAGTAGCACTCAAATTCATCAACGAGATACATGAAAATTGATAAGCAATGCTAGCAAAAGAAGGGACAACTCCTAAATCAGGCTCTATGACCAAGTTTTCGACAAATATAACAAAAATAAAACTTTTTTTTCCAAAGAATCTTAACTCAGTCTCAAAATATTGATTAATTTGCAAAACCTTGAAGATACTCAACTTTTTTCCAATTTACTGTGTTTCAGTACTAGTTCAGGGCTGTTTATACCTTAAGCCACGCCCAAGCTACATCTCGTCCTTCTCGACTAACAGCAAGTCCAAAAACGGCATCCTGGCTCCGAACCTTAACAATATATAACAAAATCACAAGTTAACAACATTATAATATACATTATGCAGACACAAAAAATTATTAGGTAATTATGTGAGTATGCGCATTCTGACTTCAAAAATATCTGAAAAAAGGTTACCTCAGATGACAACATAAAGTTAAGAGCTTCATGAATTAGATCTGGATCACGTGAAGATGCCAGAGAGCCTACAATTGTAGAAAATGTTAGTATCAAGACCCAGAAGCTATGATATGCTCTCATAGAAGATATTTCATTACCAAGAATTCGTGTTTTCTCCTGACTTAGGTCAGTTTCTCTATATACTTTCAAAAGGGATTCATAACCCGATCGATTAGATGTGCTTGCCCCTTGCATTACAGCTACATATGCTGCCTGCAACATTTCATACTAATAATCAGCAGAAGAGTCCATAAGGAGATATCATGCATTAGAATATAGATCCAGCCAACCTTTCTTATATCAGGTGGAAGAAGTGGTGTATTCCTGTTTTCTAAGAATGCCTGAAAACGCTTGCTTGCTTCTTCCAGTGTTAAATCATGACCGAACACAGCAAGGGCAGTCAAAATTTCTCCTCTCAACATTGCATCTAGATGGCTTTCTCCAGGTTTAGGCTCCCAACCAAGCCTCCTGCAAGGCAATGCCAATATGAGATAAGAAGTAGAAGTTAAGATCTTAAAAATACTACAAAAAAGAGCAAAGCTCATTTAGGTCATCTAGATTCCAGATCCTTCCAATACCTTTATCCCCAATGCTAGTATCATCTACATTACCACATACAAAAATGATTCTGGCAGATGATTTTCCAAACATCATGCAAAGGAATAGAAATTTTAAGTAGTCTACAAATTTTTATTAACAGAAACACTATCTTCCCAGGATCATGCATCAACAACTTACTCAGCACAGTACTGGAAAAGACCAATAAAGAACTGCCTGAAATAATCTAGCAAGTGAGGTACAGCATCGGCTGCAATGCGTTCAACTTTAAGACTTATCTGTCAAACAAAAGTATTGGAGTTACATTCAACATACATAGCCAACGTAATGAATGAACGTGATTTGGAATACAATATTACAGCTATTAGATTAGACAGCACGGTATAATCATCTTCATCTTTGTATGATCCCATCAAGTTAATCAAGGAGGTCAATGATTCTTGGCGAGCCATACAAAGTGCGTATGAATCATCCAAAACGCCTGTCAAAGTAAATAACTCGCATGTTATCAATCTTTTCCTTTACTACCATTGGAAATAAATTTTCAAGTGACTATTTAATTTACCAAATCGGTCTGAAGCAGACAAGAGTTGTTTCTCTACTGCATATCTAAGTTTAGCAGCAAGCAGGTCATCGTATTTCACCCTGTAAAAACCAGCCTGATCCACATTAAGTTTAATCCAACAATTTACACTTTTGTCTGTGGAACCAATGAACTCTTTGAGATCATGTGCATCAGATTTCGTTTGCAAGAGGAAACTCTTGCGGATATCGTAAGTGCCACAGCACAATGTTACTGGAACAATCCATTGGCCTTCTCCTTGAGCACCGCTTGACAAGAATTGTGACTGTAAATAAACGTACAAAGCTTACACGTGACATGTGATGGATTTTTTCTCTGAACATAATAGTATAAAAATCAATGAAAGGTCAAGATGCAATGAAACCTGATTAAATTCCAATTTTTGATCATTGACTTTAACAGATACAACAGGATATCCCTTCTGCTTTGTCCATGAGGTCATTAACTTGTTCACAGGTTCACCGGATCCTTCCTCGAGTGCTGCCCAAAGATCCTCGGTCTTAGCATTCGAGCAAGCATATTTTTTTATGTATGAAGCAAGCGACCTCTGGTCACAGGAAAAAGCAATGTAATGGCATGAACGCATGATATATAACTCAACCATATTTTACATGGATTTTTAGAATCTATACTTCTTAAAAGCCTTAAGAGAATATATATAAAGCGCCTGTAACATAGTGAATTAAATATAAAATACCTTCAACTTATGCATCATAAACTAAACTGTACAACCTACTCAACCTGCCTAATTTATAAGCATAGTTTACTTATGCACTAGATAATAAATATAGCTTATTATCCTTCATGAAGAGTTCACTGTTTCATCCCATCAATTTCACATTGAAAATATATGGAAGGGTCCAAGTACTAACCTGAAAGCATTCAGCACCAAGATAGCTTTGCAGCATCCTAATAACAGATGCACCTTTTCTATAACTTATTGCATCAAATATTTCATCAATCTCACAAGCATGATTTATCTCCACCTTCAAACACAATTTACATAAATTAAAAATTTAAAATGCAGTAAAAACTGATAAGATAGTATGAACATTTTACATTTTAACCAAGTAATAAAAGAAATCATTTTAGTTATACTTTAATAGTATATATATAATATATATATATATATATATATTTATATATTTATATATATATAACAAATAGTTATAGAATTACATTTAATTCATATTCATAAAACCCCAGAGTCATTTAAAATTAGCCAAATTTGTTATCTGGAACAGACCAAACCCACAAAAAAACTTGACGATTAAACAATACCTCAATTGGATGGGATTCTGCAAGTCCATCCAACCTAAGACCCTCAGTGGATTCATGAAGAAATTGAGACCATATTTTCCACTCGGGAAACAAGCTATCAGTTGCTAAATAGCTCACCTGACCATCCCAAAAGAAGAGAAGAGGATTTAAAATATCAATTAGTCAACTAGTTATAATGTTAAAAAAAAAATGAAGTAAACGCAACATAACCGACCAGCAGCTCTGCAATGGCTTCAATTTGTGGATATATGATCCATACAACTTACACTTGAACCATGTAAGAAAATAAAGAACTATTTTATTGATAACAATCCCAACAGTTACAGTCTCATGATCTCTGTAATAATCAAAACCTTTAAAAAAGAAGAAAAAAAAATATGCTGAAAAGAATAGTAAGATTCTGAAGATATTTTTTCCTAATTACTATGGATATATTGAGAATATTTTTTATCCCAATAATCTACTATTTACAAAACTTACCCATGTTGCAAACCCCTCATTCAGCCATAAATGTGTCCACCACTCCATTGTAACAAGATTGCCAAACCACTGGTGAGCTAGTTCGTGAGCTACGACAGTTGCAACCTTAACAGTAAAAAAAGTTATTTTTTTGCCCTTCAGTTAGTAATAAAATAAATAGTTTTAAAAATTAGCTTAGGAAGCTGAAAGTAAAAAAACTACAGACAAACTTCATGGTTAAGCAGAGTACCCTCTGTTTGTTTGCAGCAGCAGAGTGCTTGTCATCATATAGCAAAGCAGTCTCCCGATATGTAACCAAACCATAATTCTCCATGGCTCCAGCAGCAAAATCAGGGATCGCAATCATATCCAATTTTGGCAGAGTGTAAGGAGTAGCAAAGTAACTATTAAATTATCACAGTTAGTTGAATGAATGATAAACAGTGCAGTATATATACACATTCAAGGAAACAGGCCATGAAAATTAACATGTAAATCAATTATTAGCCACTTATGTTGCCAGTACAAACTGATAAATCATGGATGACAATGTGACTGAAATACATAAAAATAGCAAGGCCCAAGGAACTTGAAGAGATTATAGAGAACATAAAAATCTTTCGTAAAATGGGAAATTCTTTGTCTTAAATGTGTTGAAAATGTTCCTACTAGATGTTTTTAAAAAGCATATTCTAGAATGAAGTGCTTATCAAACATAACTTAACTACTTGATAGTTAAGCTAGTTTATGAACTTAATAACTTCGTTTATGAGAAAGTTACAACTTCCCACTCATCCATTGAACGAGATGCTTTGCAACCTTGGAATTCATCAACCTTGATTTGTTTTGTTTCTCTTAAACTCCTTGGCAAGCTACTTGAACCCGCCTTCTAAACCCATAAATAGAAGGCTTCTCCTTTATACAAAACACCCTTGAAATATAATACATTTCTTTAATTTTGTGAGATTGTCTAGGGAGTTTGACACTCTTAGCTTAGATTCTTATCTTGGAGAGTTTCTTTAAGTGGTGAATCATGCAACTATACTTGAATTGAATCACTTCAAGGTGGCGTGTTCTTTCTTATGCCTCACCTTATCCATTTTCATTTTACCCTTTTGTTTTTATTTGTTTTCTTCATGACAGAAAGCTCCCTTGCTTTTTGGTGGAGAATTTTGATTCCAAATCGTTTTAAGGTGGAGACCATCACAAACTACTTGGCTAAATGGCAACTTATAGTGATAATGATATGCAACCATTAAATGGAAATTGAAAAGAAATGAAGTCCTGGATTATTTCCAATGAATTTTCTTCCTAAGAAGCATAATATTGTAATGGTTCCATACTTTTTGTATAGTTCCAAAGTTTTCACAGCCACATCAAGTGCAAATTCCCCCTGGTTTGCCTTACCAACTTGACAGTACACTCGAACTTTAACCCCTGTAGAGATGTTGAATTCAGTTACGAGCGGGAAGGTTAGTACTAATAAACAACCAAAACCTAAAATGTAAAGAGGAAACATGTTTTTACCATCAGAGGTGTGATCTTCAACATAATCAAACAAACCAACGACAACAGCAACCAAATATGTAGACATGATTGGTGATTCTTGATACGAAACTGTTTTTAGATTTCCATCTGCTATTTCTTCAACAACTGGCATGTTGGAAAGAGCAACAAGGTCTGAAGGCACATCCAATGTGATCTTGAAAGTAGCCTGCAAAACACGTGGAAAGATAAGTTCGTCAAAACAAGTTGAATACCAAAATCCATCCAGACTTATCCATTCTCGTAGCCCTTACCACCCGAGACATGAACTCAAAAAATGTTATTATTTAAAGTATTTAGCTTGCACCGTTGCAACAATAAATATTTCAGCCTCGTGAGTGCTGACAGAAGGTTCATTCAGAAGGGAAGATAAGTAGAAAGGTAAACAAACCTTGCAAGCAGGTTCATCCCAACAAGGAAAGCACCGCCTGGCATCAGCTGGTTCAAACTGTGTAACTGCCATAGTCTTCTTTTCGCCATTATGTGCATAGGTACTGCACATAAAAAGTATCCATATAAATTAATTAAATAACAAAAACTCAAGTAAGACATCCATGTATTTCCTCATAAAAATAGTAAGGCAGTCTAGGATTCTGTTTGGGTAAATTTTTCGTAAGTACTTCTATTGAAAAAAATAAAATGATAAAATAAATTGAGTTTCAGCCGTACAATAAAATATTCTTATGCACTTCAGCCTTTTGAAAAGTTACATCAAAGAGTCTTCACAAAAGTTAAGTACATAAGTTATATTTAGATCAGGGAGAAGTTCATTTCATTTTACCTTTTATTTTCTTCTTTTTCAGATTGCACAGGATACCATGTTTTTGTAAGGTGTACAACAACTTTCCTCATAGGTACACAATGTATCGATTTAAAACAACTAACTAGGAAATTAACATAATGTATAAGGAGTTTCATAGTAATGTTTTTCAAACAAATAAGGTGTTAGTTTTGGGATAAAAAAAATGGATCCCGTGTGCAATCCGACAAAATCTCAGTGGCAAACTAATTTAGTCTAAACATTTTTAAACATTCAGTAGGGTTTTGCAGCAATCTACATAAAATTGATAACCAAGAAAATTAATAATAGAGAATCACGATCAAAATGCAGCCTCAACCAGAATTCAGGTAAACTCTTTAGCTTGTATAAGACCAAGCAAAACAAACCAAAATAACACTTACCTTCTGTAGAACCCTTTCATTCTATCATTCAAGATTCCTTCAAACTGAATAGTCAATACACCCAACCCCACGGGTATTTTCTCTGGGAACTCCAGTATCAGAATCTCATCATTTTCAAACAACTCAACTCGCGAAGGCTTAACAACCTGCACAGAAAACATCCATTGGTTCTACATCAGCAACAACACTCCACACAGAGGAACAGAGCATATACAAGGCTGTCAGAAATGGATGAAGAGCTGAATAGTTATGAATCTCAAATGTTCTAGAGAAATAAATATTGATAACAAGGTATGAAGAGAAGATAATAGAGAGAACCGTGGAGGAATCGCCGATGGTGAATGAAACGGCATCTGCGGCGACGGAGAGTTCGGCGGCATTGAGAACGATGAAAGAGGTGGCGGCGACAATGTCGAGGTCGACGGCGACCGAACCTGCGAAACGGTGCTCGACGAGGTCGGGCTTGAGCCGAATGTCGTAGCGTTTGGGAACGGCGAATTTTGGAAGACGCGGTTGTCCTTTGAACTGATCCATCTCTCTCTTTCTTCTTCTGTCAGGTGTCACTCACAAATCAACGCAGGTATAAATGATGCTGGGAGTGAAAACTGAGGTTAGAGGGGTATTTATAGAGATTGTTCCTCTTCTGTTCTGTCCAAGTGAAAATGAAAAAAAAAATAAAAATTAAGCTAAATTATCCATAATTACGCCCGTTCAAACTATTATAAATATTTTTTTTTTACTTAATTCAAATATGTTTTAACGGATTCAATTTCAGGTAAAATGTATTTTCAGTGGCTTCAAATATTTTGCAACGTTATTTTTATTTTTCTAAAAAATTTAATTGGATTTTAGCTTTTGCATTTGTCAAAAGTGATATGATTTTAGTTTTTCATGGGGATAATTTTTTTAAGAGAGCAAATACTTGTTGTCCACTTTTGGGGTGATATAAATTTAATAAGTTAAACATTTAAAATCTAAATTTCACATTCTTCCTCTTATAGCTTTATTCTCATTAAGTTTAGTTTCTTTATCAAGTCTCATGGTTGCTTTTCTAAATCTTAGTATTTTTTTATCAAAGTTTTGTAACATTTAAAATGTATTAAATTTTGTAACATTTTAGGTTTATAAGGGTTTAGGATTTTAAGTGATAAAGAATAGCTCATAAGCATCGCCTTGAGGGATGTATCAAGTTCATAAGTAATGATTTTGCTAATCCTGAGATATTGTCTTCCTTAAATTTAAAATCAATAATTATGAAGAGTTAAGAGTGTTAAATAAAAAGCTTTATTCTTTAGATAATGTTTTTATGGATTTGATAAAAAAACAACTATTAACTATGACTGATTAGAGAGTTACGTGCTTATTTTACTAAGTTTGAGAAGAAAAATAACTTTATTACTAAAATAAAAATTTGAGTAGTGATGACTTTATTACTAAAATGAAAATTTGAGTAGTAATGGAATCTTGTGATTTTAAAACTCATTTTTAATATTATATATATTTAATTAATTTTTCAGTATTTAATCTTATATATTAAACGTTAAGAAAAAAAATTCTTATTAATATAATAATATATTTTATAAATAAAGGCATTTCAATATACTGACTTAAAGTTATTACTTTAAAATATAATAATTTCGTGGTTTGTTTTTAATTTTCATCTTACAAATACTATTTTAAATTTATCTTATTTTTTTATGATGTATATCATTTTATATCCATTCAATTATTTTAACTTTGACGCTATTAGTTAATATTTTTCAAAAAATAAAATTGAATTATTTCATATTAATCCTTTTCATAAATATGAAATGTTGATATTCAAAATGGTGAAACTTGGAAAGAATGAAATTAATTTATACTAACGTTTTAAACGTTGCTTTCTTTTAATTTGAATGTTTTATGATATTTAACTTATATTTAAATTTATATCTTGTTTTTTCATGACATAAAATATAAATATTATTTCCAAATAAAACGTAAAAATTTATTTTATTATATAAATATAGATAATGATAATTAATTATCATAATCATAACAATGATAACATTATGAGTAATAATAATAATATTAATTTGTTTAATTATATACATTTATTATTATTGTCATAATTATTAATTATGGTAAACGTTTATTAATCTGTTTAATTTAGTATTGTGATATTTTTTAATTTCATTCTACTTGAAATTATTTAGTTCTGTTTTTCTAAAAAAACAAGTTAATGTACTACTACTATTATTATTATCGATGAAAAGGATCATATTAATTTGTTTTAAAAAAGTTGTGAAACTCAATTAAAAATATTTAAAATTACTATGAAATTGAAAAATTATCATAACCGTAAAAAAACCCATTAAACATAGTATTAAAATCACTTTCAATTCTAATAATTTTTCTATATATAAATAGCATAATTTCTAACTTTAACGTAACCTCTTTATTCATTCTTTTAACATCTCTTACATAAAACAAAGAGACAAATTTCAATATTGAGTAGTGAATTAATTTGTTTTAACTTAAGAAAATATGAACAAATATGATAAATATAAGCTGTGGCTAATAATAATAATAATAATAATAATAAAGACCATCATAATTATTAATAATGTAATTAACGGTAAAGAATAATTGTATAATAATTTAACACGTGACAATCAAAATCTTTTAAATATTTAATTTTTTATTCAATGAATATTTTAACATTTTCATAATTATATAATATTTATTAAGTATTTCAATATAAGTCTTTTAATTTTATTATTAATCATTAATAAGAATTAGGTCATTCACATACAAATTGTTTTTCTGTATGGACATTATGGTTATTATTAAATGTATTTTTTAAAGAACTCAAAATTAAAAATGTCATTGTATATAAACTATGTTGATTTTTCTGTCTTTTTATACAGTTTTATATATTAATACTAAATTGTTAGAAAGGCTTAATTATAATTTCCTAATTGAGATTTTTTTTTTTGTAAATTATAGTTAGTTCCTAAATATTACTTAATGACACTTAAAATTCCATTCACATACTCTCAGTTTCAAAGTATTTTATTAAGGTATATTTCACAAATTAATTTATAAACTTTTGAAACTTGTATAAGCACAACAACTTAATGACTAAAATGATGAAAAATTAAAAACCAATTTATAGAATTAAAAGTACTTGACAAGTGTACTTAATAAATTATTTAATAAACATTTAAAAAAACATTTTATTTTTATTTTATAGTGGGAAAGTTACAATAACAAAAAATTAAAGTAGAGTTGCCTTTGCTTCTTATTTCCAGAAAAAGGGTTGCAGAAGGTATTGAGACCTGAGATGTGAAGATATGTTAAAGTAAATGAGTATAACAGATACTATAGAACACTGATCGATGGGGAACCTTCATTGAATCTGAAAGCTCCGTTGTTAGACCAACAGGGTTGGCAGCCATTGGTCCTTCCATGAGATGAGAGAGAAGAAAGCTTCAAAATCTATATCTTCGACCTCTCCTTGTGCGCCACTTCGCGACGCATACCACAATTGCTTCAACAGGTTTCATTCCTAAACTTTCTTTTCCCCAATTCGTTTCTTCCTCTGCTTTCCCTTAAACCCTAATTCCGTTTTCCTAGGTGGTACGCCGAGAAATTCATGAAGGGTCAGTGGGACAAACAAGAATGCGTTTCTGAATGGCAAAAATACAGGGCGTGCCTTTCTGTAGGTCTTCACTTCGTTTCTTGTTTACACGCTTCTGATCTATGCAACTTTTGGTCAAATTTTAACCATAACTTTTGGCAGCAACATTTGGAAGATAAACATCTGGTTCGTTTCTTACAAGCTGAAGGCATTGTTCAAGAAAGTGGTGTTACCTCTCAGTAACTTGTGGCGAGTAAGGTGATTCACACACAATTGTATAACTTCGTTGCCTAGCTTTTAATTGTGTTGCTATGCAATTTTATATGCTGTACGTAATAGGTTTAAGAACGGACCGAGGCAATGGCCATTGCATTCTTCAGTAGGATATCAAGTTACATACAGGAGTAGTTGCTGCAGGGCTTTGAATGTGAAGTAGGTTTATTGTTGTTGTACCCATTTGAGGTGGTTATGGAGTTGGATGTCCATACCTATGCTTTAGGCAAGATTGAGTCACTGATCATTAATGTTGGATTGCTGTTTACTTATTTTTCTGCTTCATCCAGTGGTTGCCTTTAGTTCCATTCTTGCCGTTATTGTAGAATGGCCTTGAGTTCATCTCTTACTGGTTACAAGTTTCTTGACCCCGAACTCATTAATGTAGTCAGAAAAATACACTCTCGTAGATGGTTGGGGCCTCACTTTATCTTATCGTGCGCATAACTTCATGTCTATGATGTTAAATCACAGAAAAAAGGGGGAAATGCAATTAGGGGGAAGCAAAGACTTCCTCCAAGAAAAAGAACCAAAAACAATAAACCAGGAAAACTCGGCTACATGGCAAAGTCAGACATGGCAACTCCCTTGAAACAGCCCTGGAAACAGTCATGGCAACTCCCTTCAACTAATTGCAATCATTGAGTTGAAGAGACTGCATACCGCCCAAATTTTTGTCTCCTCGTTTGTGCCACAAATTTCCTTCCAAAATCTTGTGGGTTATATTACAAGTGCGGGTTGAAAACTGTTTTCTTTCTTATCACCATTGTCTATGAAAGTTTAATTAAACTGTTTATTGAAACCTGCCTTTCCTAAGTAGCATAAATTAGCAAACATGAATTTTTTAAAAAAAAATAGAGCTGTTTAAGAAATGTTTTAGAATAGAAAAGGAACGGGGAAGGAGAAATCCATTGTCTTACTCCATTTAAACATTCAAACAGTAGATTAATTCTTCATTACATACTCATCCAAAGTTTCAAATAGTAGGATTGAATAAGAAATATATAACTACTCATCAAAGCAATTGTCACTCAACCCATCATCGTTAACCCAACATCTTCTGTCAATCTGTCATTAATGCCAAGTCTTTTATGCAGTGAATCTGTTGTGACCAGTCCATCGAAAACTCCTGTCCTATTTTTAACTAACATTCTGTTTGTGTTGTCTTTTTTCAATTTCAAATCTCTTATGTTGTGTTTTTTAATTTTGAACATCTTGGGTTCTGTTCTTAATTATGTCTTATAGTTTTTGAATTATTGGTTCTTGGTTTTATGGTTGCCTCAAACCTATTTTAAGTTATCCCCATTCCAGAACTGTTGATTCTTAGATTAAATGGTGCTTGGATACTGTGATGCGTTTTTTAAATATTTTTTTTTGTATTAGGTAAACTTTCTTATAGCTAGAAGCCTTCTGGGACAAGGGTACAATAGTCTCTTTATTTTTGTGTTAAGTAAATTGTTATGAGGTGAGTTTACACTTTACAGGCACTTCACAAGTTTCAGGTAGATTCTGGAGTTTGACAACCTAGACAATGAGTTATGAGATGCACAGCCCTAGAAGATATTAGGCAGTCTTTCAACTGCATTCTGGATCTCTGAAGTTACACGGTTGTTGGGGGTGGGGGGTATTGAGCTGTCTTGGAAAGTTCATGTGACTTCACCTAAGTATTATGAAGAAATGACTTTTAAGCGAGTTCAATTGATCTCCTTGCATACAATTATAAACACACATCATGATTTCATGAGTTAATTCCCAAGTTTCACGAACACCACAACAACTGTGTCCTAGCATGAACAAATAGTTTTCTGCATCCTAGTTTTAATGAATCCCTCACTGTTTTCTGCATCGAACCTATTGGTCAATCCATTTTAGTTCTCGGTGAATGAACCCATCATATCTCATTGTCCAGGGTGAACAAGGTGAATCAAGCATCAATGAGTTGAACCTAGCATCCGCCATTCTATAAGTAATTCTGAAGCTCCGGGAAGAATTAGTTATGCTCTGTTTATGTTCCTTGCTATTAACTCATGTCGTAGTTTGTGAATCATCCATTCAATTTGAATTTGTTATCTGCTGTTTGCATTCTGAGATGGATATCAACGCATCTTGTGATCTGTAAATTATCGGTTCATGGTTTCTTTGTAATCTAAGCTATTCCCACTATAGATATCTGAAACTGGTGGTGTTATATTATTTTTGGATACTATTGTAATTTTTTTAGTATTATTACCGTATTAAGTAAATTTTTACAAGTGTTTTATGCTCTACAAATTTATGTAAACTCGAGTTCGAGAACCTTGTTAGAGACATCTTTCTGTCATATTCCCCTACAGGGGGTTGGGCCTTATGAGCATCGGAGAAAGCTTATTCATTGGACGATCACTGATGATGTGGTATTATGTTCGGCTACCTATGCGTTCTTTATTTGTTTGAATAGAGCAAGCTTTGTATTTCCGTAAGAAATCTTGGTGGTTTATATCCATGGTCTGTTGCAACGGGATAAGACGGAATTAGCCAGGAACATCACATGCTTTGTAAAAGTTAATTTCTTCGACGAATTTGTATACTTGACCAATATATATTGCATGAATCACTCGTGGTATGAAGTGTGGACGATGGGAACCTGTCTGTAATTTGACTATGAATTATTTCATCATACCTATATAGTGTTTCCATGTTTTCTCAAATTACATCGAGATTTAAAATTCAAATTTAGTTTTGCTTATTGATGTAATGTAATTAGATTTTTAGACTAATAGTTTAACTGATACAATACTTAAATTAGTTTGTATATTTGAAATTAAGTATTACTTAACACATGCGAATATGGGTTTAACAAATGGATTTTAAATAATAGAAAATTTTAGAATATACCATACTTCTCTATTTTGAATTAAAATGTATACTGATATACACGGCAATCCATTTTAACATAAGTAAAAACTATAAAACTAATTTTTAGAAGTGTTTTTTGTTTTCACTCTTTGCAATGTATCATGTTGCTGCAAGATAACTTTTTTAGCCTTTCATTATCGTTACTTGCATTTAAAGATTAAATAATGTTTTAAACACGTACAATTTTATAACTTTATGCAAAATTATATTTTCATCTTTGAAAGCCTCAAACTCGACAGTAATAGTTAAAAATTAACTGGCGATGATATTAAGAGCCATAGAAAATAACAAATTAGTTTAGTTAACAGTATCCGATTCACGCTAAATTATTATTTTTCTCAAATAATTCCTAATATTAATATGTATTTCTATTTTTAAAATTATTAGTTTTTATTCTTTTAATCTTAGTTGTTATGAATATTTTCATCACTTACATTTTTATTAGCTTTGCGTTGACATTACATGTGAAGGATCAAAGTAAGGTTCCGAAAATGTTCCTGGTAAAAAATAAAATTAGACTTTTAGAAAAACTTCCGTGGTTAATGCATTTCATTTACTATTTATTGAACTTAGAAAAAAGTTCATGATTAAGAATACTTGACTTTTGAGAAAAATAATTATACAAGAAACATTTAGATTGATTGTTATTGAAAAGGCTTTCAATAGTAGTGATGATGAGGGTATAATAGCATTGATGAATTGCAATAAGTATAAGAATACAATTTGATTGGGAAAAAGGCAAAATTAGAGTAGAAATGGTTTGAGCAAAGGCAATTGTGTTGTTGTGTGTGAACTATATAGCAAGAACTGGAGTAAGATGTTCCAACTTGGCGGTGACAGTGAAAGCAACTCCATCAATTTAATTCACAAACAGTGTTTGGGGGTGAGAGTGTTATGGGTGCGAAAGCGACTTCCTTTAGCTGTGCCTGTGTGCACCGACATCTCACATCCCTTCTGCTAAGTTTTCAAAACAATGTGGTCCAACCAAACCTTGCAATTCCTTCTTTTGTTTTATTTTCTGTGACTATTCCCTACCATGTCAATCTCAAGTGTGAACGCAAAGAAACAACTAACTTCAATCCCTATACTCTAATAATACCACCTTCGCCCTGCCCCAACACCACGCGTCATTATCCCACCATAAAAATAGATAAAACCCTTAAGTCGTGTCAGCTATTGGTTTAATATGCAAAGCCAACGTGTATGCCATGCACTCCTTTTCTTCACACACTTGTGCCTTCTATTCATAATTCACAACACCGCACCAAGGTTGACCTTGTGAACCAAATTCATTGCGTCTACATTACCGATTGAACCAGAGGACATTGCTACATATATAGCCATCAACGTAGTTCAACGATATTTATGCATATCATATACAAAAGTTTGATTCAATCATTTGTAGTCCAGGAATACAAAAGTTTAACCAATAAATAATGCTTTTCCTAAACTAATGAATGAATAAGTATAACAAACGAATACACAAGCATAGATATGGATTCAGGGATAGAGAACATCATAGAAGTATTATTAGCTACCATGAACTATTATGTTTCTGTACCGAGTCTTTTCTTACAACCTAGGATCTTGGACAGTGGAAATGTTCTCTGGTTCTAATTAAGCATAAGCCTTGAACACTCTCCATGTTTTGCTTGGGGAATGAAGTGGTTGATAGGTTGTGAAGAGATCATTTTTCTATCCTCCTGAAATTAATGTAAAAGGTGCTTTCGTTCTGTTTTCAAGCAAAGGGATGCTATAATATAACATGAGAATATTCTGATTTGATTAAATCACTAAATTACAGAAGAAAGATTTTATTAACTAAATAATCTTTCATATAGTTAAAGGAACTAGAATATTATAAGTCCCTGAATCTTATACATAAAACCTTGCACCAACGATTACAATTGATCAAATATTTGAGGGAGGGGCAAATATACCTTTTAGTTACAAAGCCCCTTCAACCAACAATGATGAATCCATTGATTATCATGTCTAAATTTAAAAAACAACCAAAAGAATTAATTATACATACATAATCTCATCCTTCAGTTTTCCATTCCAAATTCTAATCAAAGAAAAGAAGTGCCAGCTAGTCCATGATGCAAAAGGTTATGCGCAATTGCATCCCTAGCCTTCAAGGAGCTAACAGATCTCAAGCCAACCTCGGGCTCCACCACCACATCATCATCATCAACATCATCATCAATCTTCAACAACTCAGGATCTATTTCCTCGTTCTTCAACTCACATATATTATGCAAAACGCAACAAGCCCCGAGCACAAGAGGCAAATCTTGCAGCTTCACCTCAGTCCTCTTTCGCAAGCACCCCCACCTTCCTTTCAACCTCCCAAATGCATCCTTAGCAACCCCCCGAACCTCCCCAATCTTCTCATTGAAAGCATGCTGAGTCCAAGTCAGATTCTGCTTCGTATAAGGCACCAAAACCCAATCCAACAAAGGGTAGCCGGAACCCCCAACAATCCAAACCCCATTAAGATTAAGCGCCCCATTATTAGCCCTTTGAAAAAGTGCCGATTTTTCCAACACCTGATCATTACGCATTGAACCAGGCCACCCAATGCACACATCAGTGAAAACCCCTCTATGGTCAACAACCCCCTGAACAGTCACGGAATACGAAGTCTTGTGGTTCCTCTCAGTGTGCCTCTTGTTGAAGTAAGCAGAGACACTCATCTTAGGAGCTATGATGGGAACATGAGAAGTTAACATGGATCCCACAACATTGGGAATCGCAGAAATGTTCTCAAACTCACCCTTTATGTCCCTTAAGGTAACAGCATTAGGCCATTGCAGATACTTTGGCATAAGCACTCTCTTTATGGCAGTGCAAACCTCAAGAACCAGTTTGTGGCAGGTGGATATCCCCAAACCGAACCTTTTCGAAACCACGCTCAGAGGGTCGCCGGTGGCCAACCGCCACAGACAAACCGCCACCCTTTGCTTCACCGGAATGGCGTTTCGCAGCGTCGTGTCTTCCTTCGCAATCACCGAATTCAGCTCCTCGCAAATCGCTTCGAAAGTCACCCTTCCCATTCTGAACGCTTTCCGGAACTCTTCTTCCGGAAATTCGGCTTTGTTACACTCCTCCCACCACGCCCCCGAACGCTCCTTCACCCAAACCCGCCGGTGACTCACCGAGTCACCGCCGGCGACTTTGTTTCTCTTTCTGGGGTTGGACTCTTCCACCTCGCTGTAGTAACCATCGATCAAGCCCTTCTTTTTCTCGTGTTCTTCTTTTTCTTCTTCGTTTTCCTCTTTTGCATCCATGAACAGGAGTGTTGTGAGGATGCCCTTCAGTTCTCTCTTCTTCTTCGTCTTCTGGGTTGACCCCTCATCGTTCTTCTTACGCCGTTTTGTCGTCGGTTCCTTCATTTCGCCGATCGAATTCACGTTTCACGGGTCTCTCAGAGTTGTTGCGGTTTTTGTGCAAATAATAATGAACAGTGTTGTGGGCTTTAGCTTCATCTACACACGTACCATACACTGAAGCTGCTTTTTTGGCTACTCTTTCTCTCTTTCCGACCATGCGTTTTTAACGTGGTATAAACCTCAGTGTGAACGGGTATTTGAAAACTTTCGTAAATCACTGTCATCCCAATTTTATATTGTGTACTAGGTGGTGGTGCCGATTGAACCCGATTCAATCTTCTCAATTATATATGTTCATTAATTAATTAATAAGACCAACCTTAATCGTGTGTGCGAAGGATGCAAGAAGATAACATTTAAATGTTTTCCACGTACGTTACGGTGGGTTATGTGTTCACACTCACTCAAATATGTAAGTTTAATAATCTCATTTCTTAAGAAAAAAATTTATTTTTTAGGGTTTGAAAATTGATGGATTTTGTGTGTAATGGTGAATTAAGTAGTCTCTAGCAGCAAAGCAAGTGTGAACACGATTTAGGATAGGGACATTTTTCTTTTATAATGGATTTGCACTTGTTATTTGACTTTGGTGGTGTTAGGTAAAGGGTGCTGAGGTAGTAATTTAGAAAAGAGGAAAAACGTATCTTTATATAACTTTTTAGTACTATTTTTGGTCTTATATATACTATAATCTAAGATTATTGATGTTTAAGGTTAGTGTCTGAAAACTAAAGAGTATTTAGTAAGTATACAATATCAATATGTTTAGTTTAAATATCATACAGGATTCTTATTAATCAAACTTAGTTATCTAATTTAATTATGGTAGGCATGAAATGTTTGAAACATGAAAGAAAAGGGAATTGATAATTATAGTTTTTTTTTTTTTTTAAATTGCGGTTGCATGGAACAATGAAAATAAACAACATTTGGTATGAAAGTTGAAATAAGAATGAGATTCATTGTGCATAAATTCTTTGACAAAATGTGCGAGAGAAAGAAAAAGAAACGTGCACTATTTTTCTATGCCACCTCCACTTGTCCGATCACTATAATCAAATCTATATTTTTCTATAAAATTTTTTATTGTTGATAAAAAAAGTTATATTCAAATCTATTATACAATAATATAACCAACTATATCATTTATAATATAATTTAATCTTTATTTTATAGTTCAGTAGAAATAAATTCAAATATTTTGTATTAATTATATATTTTGAATGGCTATCAATTATATATCTTTTGTTTCTTATGGATTGTTATAACTTATTAGTGACAATTTTACATAAATATGTTTTTTTTTCAACTAAACCTTATAGTTTCATTCATTTTTTTTATCTTAAACTAAACAAGTTTTTATTTTCACTTCTCACCTTTTTTTTTTTTCCTTTTTCTTCTATCCACTTCCTCTCCTTCTATTTCAAAACTAGTTTTTTTTTTTCTTATTGATACTCATCTTTTTATCAAATCGTTTTTTATACACTTTTTCTCTCTCATTTTGTCGAGGGGTATATATACAATGAAAATTATGGCTTATTTCTTATTAAAAGGTAACAGTGGAAGTAAGTTAAATATAATTGGCCAATACATTGGGCTAAACTGTTAAGAATGTAGTGACATCATTATGTGTAATTTTACAAAATTTAGGAAATATATTAATATAACTTACTCATTTTAAATTTAATCAGACGCTTCATTTCATTATTTGTTAACTAAGTTAACATCTAAACTTTTCCAAATTATTTGTTTCTTCTTGGAGCCTTCTCTTGTTGCGTCTGTTAAGGTATTGCATGAGGGAGTTGAATAGTTTGAAGCATGCATGCACGTTCAGACGTTCCATTGGGTCCCATTTTCACATGCTAATTCAACAATTAACACTACTTTTGACTATTTGTCTATCCAATTAATACCATGGAGAGGCCAAGAAGCAACCCAATCAGCTCCAAATCATGGGTGATCAACCCTTAATTTCAGATAATCAAACAGAAAGGCCGAAAAAAGAAGAAGAAAAAGATATCGAAACGATCCATATGCATTTTTTTTGGGCAAAGTTTTCAACCTCGTTAAAGACTATGAAGGAACATTTTAACCAAATTTTTAATTTTAAAACTTTAATTACGTTTAATTCACCGATCTATTGTCTGTTTCACATCTCCATAAATATTTCTAAGAAAATAAAAATTAAATTAACTTTTGTGTAAAAGAAAAAAAAAATTGAAATCAATAGTATTTTTTACATTATTTCAATTATTATTTTGTATTTTCAAATATATTATTGTAAAAGAAATCATGAAATAAAAGGATAAATGATTTTTTTGTGTAACAAGAAAAACATACTCTCACACGGTCCGTTTTCTTACCAAACTAACCATTTTGCAGGAATTGATGAGTTGTGTTGTGATTATAAAACTAACTAATCATTATACTGAAAAGCATCTTTGTCCCAAAAAAATATAATTAAAAATATATGGTATTGCTTTATTAGGCTAAATCTTCTAAACCAAAATAAAAAAAAGGAAAAACATGGCTATCCTTGTCAGCAATCATGCAATTGGATTTGGAACAAGGTTGGCCCACTTTCAGTATCCCCAGGCCCTCCCACAACTTTTCTTAAAGAACATCTAACAATCTCCATAAAACGTGTTACTCGTGAAAATATTCAACTAACACAGAGTTTTAAATTAGGAATTTAAGTATCACCTGCTAAAAAGAGTAAAAATGAAAAAAAAATTACATGCTGGTAACGATTGATATTAAGTCTATCATTATTCCCTACTTATGCTAAAACATAATCTAGTGATTAATGGAAAATTATTGGATGCTTTAAAAAATTAAGAACTTCAAAATTAGTTGTTCCTTTCCACGTGTCAAAAATCAAGTGAGTGCAGAGAGATAACTAGGATGGCGCAGGACAATTTAAGTTTTTGGATAACATAAACTGCGCATATCAACCACTGATATTTTTTATTAAAAAATTAATTTTAAGGAAAATTTTTCAAATTAGTGTAATTTGTTTTTGAAATTCTTAAAATGATATATTTTTTATTTTATTTTCGGATATAGGTAAATTGTGCAGAAATTGCAAGATATCATTGTGAATATTATTGCACGATCTAATTTAAGATATATGAAATCGTGAGAAAATAACACAATTTAGTTATGAATGAATTTGTGGAATAATTAATTGATTAATTGAAATCGTTAGGCTATTGCAAGAGTTTAGGATGATTAATTCTCCCACCTTTCCTCTCTTATTTTTTTCATGTTGTATTGGGTTGTGCACATAAAATTAAATTAAAATTAATGCATAGTGATAAAAAGGTTTTAGAAATTTTAATGAAAATTAAAAGTACTTCCACTCTTTTTTTTCTTTTATAAAAATAATCATTATTGTAATTTTATAAAAAATCTCAAACTACTTCCCTTATAAAAAAGAGCGGAAGTACTTTTAAGAAGGAAAAAATTGTAAATAAGTTTTAAAAACCAATCAATTCAAATAATTTAAATTTTTTCTATATATAAACCATTCAAATTAAAACCGGTAACTTTTTTTCATATTCTTCCATTCAAATTAATTTCACATTTATTTCAATTACTTAAATGACAATTAATTAATTTCAATGACTACATTTTCATTTTCATCAAAATTTCTAAAACTGTTTTATCACTATACATTAATTCTAATTTAATTTTATGTACACAACTCAATAGAACTATGAAAAAATAGGAGAGGAAAAGTGGGAGAATTAATCATCTTAAACTCTTGCAGTAGCCTAACGATTTCAATTAATCAATTAATTACTTAATTAAAATCATATATTTATTCCACAATTTCATTCCTTTACTAAATTGTGTTATTTTCTCAGGATTTCATATATCTTAAATTAAATCGTGTAATAATAAAACAATTATTCACAATGATATCGTGGGTTCATTCAAAAAGAACTAATAACCAACACATCACTTCGGATTATCTAGATCTAAAGAATTAGTAAAAAAAATAATATTAAATTAGAAAAAGAAATATGAATATTATATCAACTTAAAAATTGTTAAACATAAAAGAAAAAAAATTATTATTTAGTTGTAAGCAATAAAAATATATAAATAAATGAAAAGGTGAAAGAAAAAGATTCAAATATATCAATGATATGGAATTCGAATATATAAAAGTCTATGGGTCATCTCAGAAAAGATAGTGTATTAAAGCATCAATAAAAAAAAGAATCTATCTATATGTTATATAATTGTAACGTAAACAAATGAAGAGTACGATCTAAAAAATATACACTATTTTGAGAATTTAAAAAAAAAATTATACTAGTTTGAAAAATTTGCTTAAAGAAGAGATAAATACTACGTGCATATCTGTTACGGATAAATTCCAATTTCTAAACCAGACACCCTACAACAATAATGCAAAGTTTGAAAAAGTTAAAAACTACTTAAAGATCAATAATAAAGGAAAGAAAAAAAAATAATTTATGACTCTATTTTTTTAACTGAATTTAATACATGAATTTATCTATTAGTAACATATAAATATGAATGTTTTATAGATAAATTAATATAAATAATGATTTGGTTGATTTCCATTTGGAGTTGGTGAAGGGTTGGTCAAAGCGATGCCAAAATTAAAGAAAAAAATGAACGGTGGAGGAGGAGTTAGGTTAGTTGGGGTTTGATGTTCAGAGGAGGGAGGGGTTGTGTTGTGTGCTCCTTCATTCTCCTTGTTCCCTCCTCAACGTCTACACCTTCTTCGTCCGGTGGCGGCACCCTCCTTAGCCTCCAATCATGTCTCTTCAAGGTGCCGCACCACCGCAGAACGTCACAATGGTGGCTGTTGACAAAGACAAGAACAGTGCCCACGCTTTCCGTTGGGCCGTTAATCATCTTGACAACCCCGTCATCATTGCCGTCCATGTCAAGCACAAAAACTTTTCTCATCGTAGCTACCCTCTTATTCACGCATATCATATCATATATACACCATATTTTTGCTCATATAACATGTATTATAATCACTGCAATTGACCTAACATAGTTTGCGGTTTCTAACTTTTATTGTGCATGCATGCATGCAGATGTCACCAATGTGTTTCCACCAGACGAAGAGGATGTAGCCAATATTTTCAATTCCTTACGTGGAATGTGCAATCGCAAAGCTGTATGCATTCATTAATGTCAATGAGATTTTAGGTTAAATACATATAAATAATATCGTACTTGAAACTTGCACTTACTGTAGTACTGATTTGGTGCATTCAGGTCACGATGAAAGAAGCCGTAGTCGATGATGCCGATGTTGTGAGAGGACTTCTAGAGTTTGCAAACAGGAATCTCATACATAGTATCGTGGTCGGTGCATCCGCCAAAAACCCTTTGTCGAGGTTTCGTTAATTTCTACTTGTTCCTATATATGTTTATTATTCCCTTTGCATATATATATATTTTGTCTAACGAATTAACGTGTTTCACAACGTTGACATGCAGTCTCAAAAAATTCAAAGCCTATCAGTATCAGGATATACCAACAGCCATGATCAAATCAGCTCCAGATTACTGCTCTGTGTACATAATTTCGAAATTGAAGATTGTGTCTGCTCGATCAGCGGTACGGTCATTGTCAAAAAGTTTTACCACTCCGAAACAAGTTCCTGTGCCGGCAAGTCCACCTAGTGAACCAGAAGGTGGATCATTAAGGTGCCAAGAATGGAAGTTTTTAGCTAGCAACTTGATATCTATATTATATATGTGTTTTAGTTGGTGCAATTAGTTGCTTTTAATTTATAGTTTTGGTTTGGTTTCATGCAAATAGGGCACAACCACCTAGAAGTAGGAGCACTTACGAAGGAGCAGCAGAACCAATGAGAATACTACCGGCAAGAGAAAGACCGAAGAGTGCGGGAAGTATTATGTCAATAGAAAACATTGAGATACCCACTCGTCCACGACATTGGTCAATGGATGAAAGGGAAATTTCAGGGTTTGGGCCAATGGATTTGAATAGAGTTGATTCTGGTATATCAGATTCCCTCGGGGTGTCATCATCTCCTCAATCCGCAGTAAGTGTAAAAGAAAAGGTTATTGCATGTGAACAAGTTGGATTGTGAATTGAACTGACTTTGTTGTGGAGCGAGAACCATTCTTTGACCGAACAAAGATGGTTAGATTAAGAACCTAACAGTCGAATATTTAATTTACTTCATCACAGAAAGAAATTGAAGCCGAGATGAAAAGATTGAGGCTTGAACTGAAGCAAACTATGGACTTGTACAGCTCAGCTTGCAAGCAAGCAATCTCAGCCAAAGCCCAGGTCATGTTTAATTATGCAATATATACACACAGGAAAATGTGATAGGAGCAAGTACACCCTTGTGACAAAAACATTCACTAATAAGAATAAGTTTCATCCTTAACCATGATGCTTCATATAGTCAGTGGAGAAGGTTGTTCTGATTTTAACTCTGTATGGTTGTATATCAAATGAAAAATTAGGAAAATGACTCTTGAATGTATATGATTGGTTAACTAACAGGCGGAACAGATTCGACAATGGAAACTGGAAGAGGATCGGAAGGTTGAGGAAGTAAGGTTGTCTCAAGAGGCAGCTCTTGCGGTTGCAGAAAAGGAGAAGGCTAGAGCCAAAGCTGCACTAGTAGCAGCTGAGGAGGCTAGGAGGAGGGCTGAACAGGAAGCACAGAGAAGAAAGGATGCAGAGATGAAGGCCAGGGCTGAGGCAGAAGAGAAAGAACGAGCATTATCTACGTTGGCTCAAAACGACACCCGGTATAGAAAATACACAATAGAGGAGATTGAAATAGCCACAGAAAAGTTCTCTCCGTCGAACAAAATTGGTGAAGGTGGATATGGACCTGTGTATAAAGGCCACCTTGATCACACCCCGGTTGCGATCAAAATTTTAAGGCCTGATGCCGCTCAGGGCATGAAGCAGTTCAACCAAGAGGTAATGGCACTATTGTTCACTTCTATGTATAAAAATATGACTCTTAAATGTTTTTCCAAAAGTTCCATGCATGATAATGCTGTTGAATCTACATGCACCATAATATGGCTAGTAAGAACTTTAGCATAATTCTAGTGCCAATTCTTCAATTTTGACAAGTGTTAATCATTGTCTTCTTAATTACATTCACAGATTGAGGTACTAAGCTGCATTAGACATCCGCATATGGTCCTCCTCCTTGGTGCATGTCCTGAGCATGGATGCTTAGTGTATGAATACCTGGATTATGGTAGCTTAGAGGACAGATTGTTCCGGAAAAATAACACCAGACCAATTTCATGGAAGAAACGGTTCGAAATATCTGCTGAGATTGCAACTGCACTTCTTTTCCTTCACCAAAACAAGCCAGAACCTATTGTGCACCGAGACCTCAAACCATCTAACATTCTCCTTAACAGGAATTACGTGAGTAAAATCAGTGATGTCGGTCTTGCACGTTTAGTCCCTGCTTCAGTAGCTGATACCATGACACAGTATTACATGACTTCGGCTGCTGGAACCTTTTGTTACATTGATCCTGAGTATCAACAAACGGGAATTCTAACAACAAAATCAGATATATATTCTCTGGGGATAATGCTACTTCAGATAATCACAGCCAAGCCTCCCATGGGCCTTGCTCACCTAGTTAAAAAGGCAGTTGAAAAGGGTAGGCTTGAAGAAGTGCTGGACCCTGTGATCACAGATTGGCCAGTGGAAGAGGCTCTATCATATGCCAAATTGGCATTGAAGTGTGCTCAACTCAGCAAGAAGGACAGACCAAATCTTGCAACGGAGGTGTTGCCTGAGCTTAACAGGTTAAGCAAACTTGAATTGCCTCCACAGAATGATCCATATTCTTTAAGCAGTGATGATACGTTCTATAGCTATTCCTCACGTCCTCCCACACCTCCTCGAAGTCAATACTCTGATTCAGAGACGTCCCATAGGATCTAGGTTCGTGCATTGACTTATGTGTCATGTACAAAAAATTAAAAATGTAATCCATGCATTCAAATTATTGAAGTATTTTGCAACAGAAAGGAGCAAAACACAAGCCATAAATACTTAATTCCTAGAAGATTTTCCGATTTTTTCTTTTGTATTTCTTAACAGTTGTAATTATTGATATGGTTTCCACCAACTAGGAAGTAATATATAGGATGCTGTTGGGGAATTTAATGCTACCCCAAGAAAAGGAACATTGCTGCTATTAAAGGTTGACGGTGACAGACTAAGAGCACTCAGATTCAGAAAACGCTCAAATTATATATAAACCCTGTGACTTGGCAAATGAAGTAGGTCTATCGTGTAAAATCTTTTCAAACAAACAATTATGTGCGCGAAGTTCGTTCATGCGTTATCAGAATGCCACGCTTTATAAGAATTTGCAAGAACTTTAAGTAAAAAGGAAGCTCCGAATGTCCGCTTGCTAAGCAAAGTATATAACAAGATCGACATAAAGTGAGATGGATTATGCTTGGAGACTGGTATAAGAAAAAGGTAGTGATTGCTAAAGAAGCATTGCTTTGGATTCCCTTACCATGAAAATGAAAAGGTGCAGAATTACATTGTCCAAGTCCTAACTACAAAATGATATAATGAATTGTGATATGGGTCCTCTTATATCCCAAGTTTATGTTCACGATATCAAAGTACGAAATTAATTAAAATGGTGCCTCCAAATGTAACAAGGAGGTCCAATAGGCCGCAAATATGAAGTCAAAATTGGTTGAATGTTTTAACAAGTTTGTCTTCTTTGCGGTGGAAGATTCAGAAAATTGTAGACTTTAGATTTTGTGATTTTATCATGATGTCGGGATTCCGGTTGTCATCAGATTAAAATATAAACCAGAGTATTATTGATCAATGAAATGTCAACACAACTATATATTTTATTTTTGTTCTAACAAGTGCACTTAGAGCATCAATATAGCGGCTGAACAAATTCTTTTTTTTTTTTTTCTATCCTTTTATACATGTTGGATCCACTTTGGCTGAATAAGCGAGTGCTCAAATGGTGAATTTAACACGTATTTGACGTCACTTACCACTTAGAAACTCGCATTAATTATGAATTAAAAGTAAAAAACAAAAAAAGAAGTTTTTGAAGAAAACATTACTGTTATGGTAATTCCTAATATTAAGAAAGGAATCAAGAGAGAGATTCTGAAATCAAGTTTCCCCAAAGCTCATTCTCACTACAGGAAGTAGCCACACCTTTGTTAGGTCTGCAAGTCACCTAATTCTTCAAACTTTGCACGTCACAAGAAAAGACCACCATCAACATACCTTCTGAGTTTCTCCGACTTCAGTCCAAATGAGTCACATGAACTACTCAGGGTTCATTGCAAAAAACCTTTTTTCATGGCTTAAGGCTTCCTTCATGGTGCTTGCATTGTTTGCGAGGGTGACATGGGAGGACAAAGTAGAAGATCCCTCAAGTGCCCTTTTCTGCATCAGCGACTGTTCCACATGTCCTGTAATATGTTCACCCCCTCCTCCACCACCACTCCTAACACCACATCCTAAGTTCTCACCTTCACCTCCGCATTCTCCATCATCGTTACCTTATAATTCCTATTTGTCACCGCCACCTCCTGCCAAGCCAAAACTAGCACCACCTCCACCGCTCTCACATTCTTCAGGGCCTCCTCCGCCACCTCCTTTCAACTCCTACACCACGCCACCTTCAGGTTTGGGGCAGCCCCAACCTACGGTGGTCTCAGCGCCGCATGACTTTTCCTATCCCTATTACTATTTCTACGCCTCCGCTGCTTCTTCTCCTTCTCTTCATGCACCTTTTCTTTTCTTGTTATTCTTCCTAGTATTCTATTGTTGGTAACCAGTAGTTTTGTACTCTAAGGTCAAATGTGTGGTTTGGTCTCTCCTCTATGTACTAAAGGAAATCTCAATTGCGTTGTTGTTTTTTTTTTTTTTTTTTTTTTTTTTTTTTTTTTTTTGTTTCTTTTACATCGTATTTGTAATTTTGTGCAAATAATTTGTGTTACAAATGATTTTGGCACCCTTCTTCTGTCCCTATTTGTTCTAAGCTTTTCAGTAAGTTCTTAATGTTTAGTCCTTAACGAAAGTAAGTGATTCTTACTACAATATACATTACATTTTGATATCTTAACCCATTCACAAAAAAAAAATAATGAAGAATCAACTATATTAATATTTTAATGACGTTTTTCTAATTTTTCATTTGAAGTATTAATATATATCTTTGGTAACTTTTTCTAATAATAATAATAAATATGAATCAAATTATATATATATATATATACGGTGATTATATAAAATCAAAGCTGTTAAAATACGATATTGTGGGGGTGTAAGGAATGGGCTTGCCATTCTCCAAATATTGTTTAAGGTTGGGCCGGTGGATTGGCACTGGCTGGACCAAATTCGACCACATGTAATTTTGTTCACCTTATCTAAATAATTTATTGCCCCTAATATTTTTACTTTTGTTATTTTTTAAAGATAGACTATTTTGGACTCATTGAATTATTTTTGTTTAGGCACAGATAACAAAGGATAAAAATAATTTAAATTAAAAAAAATAAAAACTAAACAACAAAGTGGCCATCCATTGTAGTCACAACTTATACGCAATTGTCAACAATGAGTTACAAGTTAAAAAGGCAAATTACAATAATACAGTTATATGCTGATTAAATAGTTAATAAACATCTCAAAGGAAAAAAATCCAAAATGAATGGAGATTAATCTACTATTTGCAATTGAATGCAGAATGAACCTATCCAGTTGAATTACAAGTAACCTCCAGCTGTATAGCATTGCATTCGAAAATATATAACATTTTCCGTTCTAGTCACAAAAATTTTTGATACTTTTCTAAGCTAGTCTTTATAAAGTTGTTTTATTACAGAATTGTTTTATAACATTATCATCCTTCCAAACAAATACATTTTAATATTGAATATTAAATAACTATAATTTAAATGATTAGTATCTGACTGAATATTAGAATATTAGTTATTTAATTTTATTCCTAAATTGTTGTTAGTAATATTTAATATATATCTAAGGTTGACTTTAATAATAATAATTTAATTATGGTTAGAGTTCATGTAGTGATATTGGATCCTCACAGTAAAATTTGAATTAAACAGAAAGCTTACTGGATTCATATTAGCTATGACTCATTTAGGCTAGACAACCATAGTTTTTATTTACACTTTCCTTTACTAAAGATACTCTCTTGATCTAGAAGAGAAATAAAAAATATGAATAATCAATTAAACTTTAACGAGACATAATGAATTAAAAGATAATAAAATATGATAACAATCTTCTTGATTTTTTGACATCAAACTTTGATACAATCACTATTACCTTTTTATTATTAATCTTTCTTACCATCATAATGGTGAATAAACTTTTCTCATTATCTTTCTTTACTTTTATCAATAATAAAGAATATATTAAAATAGAAGTACAAAAAGAAGTTTTTCAATCCTTATAAAAAAGCTATCCATAATCTATATTTATATAATAAGAAATATGCATTTCCCCAAAGTCAATGTTCTTATAACCAATTTCCCTAAACTTGATCATCATAATTTAAATACCAATTTTCTTTAAGTTGATCTCTCTTTAGTTGACTTTATGTTATTACTATCTTCACTTTATATATAAAATTTTATTCACCATCATCATCACTGTTATAACAATATTCTTGATAATTTTTAATATTTTCATGATTGTTGTAATAATTATTAACATTTTTAATATTTTTAACATATTTTATTATCATAATCACATTATTATCATATTCATGATAATAATTATTAGACCGTGACAACTTTTATGACTTATATTATAATTATTTTTAATGTAATGTTTTTATTATCACTATTATTATTACTATTATCATTACAATTTATTAATATTTATAACATCAATTATACATTAAATATTGAATACATAAGATTAATATTTATCTTAAACTTATCTTATAATATCATGTTTTGTTCTAAGTTGTATTTCATCTTATCAATAAACAAACCCTATGAAATCCTAAACTTAGAATAAGAGGACTACTCCCTATTAGACCTACTAAAACTTGGGAAGAAAACAAAAATGAAAAAAAAAAATGAGATGAAGGGTTAGAAAATGAATATAAAACAAAAGAAAACATGTGGCATCAATCTTCTTTGCCCTTGCAAGGAGTGTGGGGACACGGATACCTGGGGGTAATGCCGATAAGTCTTCAAGTGAGTCCTTTGGGGTCTTTGGATATGCGTTTTTGTTTCATTCAAGTAATGAGACATAATTAGTTAAAGTCCACCTTGATTCTATCACAAAAAGTAGAATCCATGTAAAACAAACACACCCAATGACTAAATTTTAAGGAAAAAGTTAAGCATGATGCTGAAGTAGTCACACAGAAGATATATTATGATAACATGTATAACGGATAAACTCCTCGAGTGGTATCAGAGCCTAACTGATAACTAGCCAGAATTACTTCTTTTTGAAAAACTGGGTAAATTATATAAAATTAAGATGAGTAGGAAGAAAGAGAGAGACAGTTCTTAAATTTGAATAATATCAGTTTCTCAAACTTTGAGTTTCTAAACCTCTTTTCTCTTCTCCTTTCTCTGAAAATTTTAGTTTTGTATGATGTGATTTAGTTAAGAAGGAAGAAGTAATCTCTGGACTAGTTTTAGACATGTGTATGCTCTGCACTTGCCTATGTTTGAGGACCCTGTGTATCAAAAACATGTCTGAACCGATCCACTTGATCTTTCTTGTTTTATCCGTTATATGTATTATGCATAGAGAATCTGGAGTGTGAAAGTAAGCATGATGCTGAAGTAGTCACACAGAAGATATACTATGATAACATGTATAACGGGTAACCCCCGAGTGGTATCAGAGCCTAACTGATAACTAGCCAGAATTACTTCTTTCTGAAAAGCTGGGTACATTATATAAAATTAAGATGAGTAGGAAGAAAGAGAGACTCTAAAGACCATGGACCAACCCTCTACCTCAGAGAATCCCATAACCCTTTCCACCAAAATAACAATACCAGACTCTTGTAAAAAGACCCTTTCTTCAAAAATAGGAAATCTCATAGAATTCCAACATATCCCTGAAGAATCCCAAATCGAACACTCATTACCACCTGTTCTCAGTCCATATAACGTATTCCGAAGAAACAAGTCTGACTTTCCATTCATCTCTTCCATCAAGAAGTTAATCTCAACTCCTAGAAAAGGATGCCGAGAATATATCCAAAGTTCTCGAATGGATCAAGTAGCACTTCATGCTACTAGTGCAGAACAATATGTAGATCTGGAGATCATCAAAGAGTTGATAAAGCAATGGAGAGCTCTTGACTATGTAGCCCTTCACCTTGGAGCATTCAGATTAATGCTTACCCTTCATGGAAGAAAAGGACTTCCAGCTACTGCAAGAATCACACTGCTTGATTCTATATATCAACAGTATGAACAGGCAGTAATCGGAACAGTACTAACAACACTGAATGCAGGAAGTGCAGTCCTCACCATCTTTCCAAATTTCAACATCCAACTGAAGAATCCAACCCTTTCCAATAGATTCAAAGTACAAGTACAACTTGTAGGCGCTCCACAAGATGAAGCTGCCCTCTCAGCCACGTTACATCATCAGATCGTTTACAGGATACAAGATCACTGTTTTGATCTTCCTGGAGAAAGAGAATTTGAAGGAAATGCCTTGATGGTCTTAGCTGCAGAAGACCAAGAAATTCCAACCATCGTACAAGTTCCCAGACAAATACCCAGAGATGAGCTCAAACAGCTTATTCCAACTGAATGGATAAGCAATTATGAGAATTTCAAAAAGAAAGAAAAGCAGATAGTAGCCACAGAAGCAACTTTCAGAAGAAATTCTGTTGATGGTAGTGTCAAAACTACTTTCAAATGGAAAAATGATGGCGATACCAGCAAGAATCCTCCTCTGGTGTTTCATACAATGATGATAACACTAGGAGACAAGGAAGAAAAGATTCCAGTTCACTCTTTTCGAGAAACTGCAAAAGCTATCTTTTCAGATAAGCTTAATGGACACTTCTTATGGGATGTAAATCCATCCGCGTGTGACTCAGACTGTGATTGCTACGAAGATCATGATTCTGACTCAGAATTATCTTCAGATTCTGATGATGAAGATAATTTCAAAAAGAAAAAACAGTGCAAACCTCCTCCAAAGCCAACCAGGAGATATGACCCTGATAACGGGCCATGGATCGGGATCAGAAAGACAAAAGACCCTCTCCCCATCTATGAGAGAGGAATAAAAGCCTTGAGAAAAGAAGGATATCCACCAGCAGATCCAAATCTAGTCACCTGGCCTCCACCGAAGAATTGTTCAAACCTTTTTCGAGAGAAAAAACCAGTAGCAGTTCCCTGCATGATGTTTACCAATGAAGACTTTCCTTCCTTGGAAAGACAAGTTGATACAGGAAAGAAAATTTCCACAAAACCTTTTGTGCAACCAACAGAAATCCTTCCAGATGGAACTTACAAGCCTTCTACTCAGGCAGAAGAAGTTTTAAACTGGCAGACAACCAATTCACTGGCTCAGAACAATCTTTTGAAAGTCATCGAAAAGAAGGTCGACAAGATGACAGAAGCATTTCAATATCAACTGAACCAGATGTCTGAAAAGATTCAAAAGGCCTATGCAGAAACAAAACAGAAGATTGAAGCCCTGGAAAAAGAGATGAAGAAAAAAGCTGAAAGAAACTTTCATGAAAATTCAAGAAAAGAACAGGAGCTACAAAAACTAAGAAAACAGGTTTCTGAGATTGAAGTATATGTGAAAACAATTGCAAAACCACCACCAGAAAACACATATTCACCATTCCCTATTTCTTCGAAAAAACTTTTGTCCAGCACAGTAATACACCATCCAGTCAAACCACCTTTCTTACCTCCTACTTTGCCAGAACAAACCACCTTTTTTGGAAAAAGCCCCAAAACCATAACCACATCAACATCTCAAGACATTCCTTTTGAGGAAACAGAAGCAGAAGAGAAACCACAAGACCAACTGATAGTCTCTTTCAGAAATCAAAGACTTCAAGATTCAGAAGAAGATGAAAAAGATTCTCTTGATTCAGATCAAGATCCAGAAATATCAGAAAACTCATCTGAAAACATTTCTGAAAAAGAGTATGCAGATCTAACAAAGATTTGCATGGCTTCTCCTGAAGAAGATGCTGGAGGATCCACCTCCAGATAACATCCACAAGAAATCAACACTCCATCCCAAAAAATCACAGGAACACCTCTATTCACACTAGATGACATTCCACCAACTCAGTGGAGAAAGAGGCTTCTTGATTTTAAAGCATGGATGGATGCGAAATTGATACACCCTGATGCTGACCAGTATAGAGTCATTGAAGAATTTTGTGCAAGGATGACAGGAACTCTCAAAGAATGGTACCAAAACATAGGTACCGTAAACCAAGATCAGCTCCACAGATTTGAAAATACAGATGTTGTGATATCTGCAATTCATTTCGAATTCCTCGAAAATGTAGACATTGTCAACAAAGAAATCCGAAAGGAATACTTTGAAATGAAGTGTTGCTCATTAAAGCTCAAAGATATTGAAAGACACTTCCAGAGGATGCAACAAAGATTTTATCAATTGAATGGATACAATGATCCGAGTCTGAAAAGCACCTATGTAAGCTCACTCCCTGAAGAAATCCCAGGAGAAATGTACAGAATGCTGAACATCCAAAATAAAGAAATCATTCAGATGACACTTGGAGAAATACACCAGACATGCATTGTTGCCCTTGACAAATTATGCAGCCAACAACAACTACTTGAAGGAATCATGAAGAACCAGAAAAAATACTCAAATACGTGCCGGAAAAAATACCTGGAGATAAAGTGCAAAAAGAAAGATTGCTCTTGCAAAAGCAAACCTTTCTCAAGAGGAAGAAATTTCAAAAGACTTCCCAAGTACAAAAAGAGATACAAAGGAAAGAGGAAGGTGAAATTCTTCAAACAAAAATCATTCCCTAGAAAAAAGAAAGGGAACAGATGTTTTATCTGTGGAAAGACAGGACACTTTGCAAAATCCTGTCCAAATAAAACAGAAAAATATGTAAGGTTAATCCAAACCTTACAGATTGAAGAAGATGTAGAATCACTCTACAGTGAACAAGAATATCCAGATGAAGACACTGTTTTTGCCATAGATGTCTCAGGAGATGACAATTCAGAAAGTGGAGAATCAGAAGAATTCTCAGAAGAAGAAGAAGATGAATGTCATCATCATTTTCCAATTCTATCCTTTGATCAGATAACAAAGGTAGAAGAACGGTCTCTGGTATCTATTCCACCAGCACCCAACATTGAAGTCCATATACTCCCTTCAAGATATGACGTTCCAATCAAAGCAATCGCTTTCATTGACACAGAAGCTGCAAGAACCATGATGAACCCTAAAATTCTTCATCTAGAATTTTGGGAACAAAAAAGATTAAAGTTCAAAGCTGCAAATGGAGAAATCTTTACAACATAACTGATGACCAGAAAAAGCATTGGAATTAAATTCTTTCCAGATTGCGTCATTTACACCAAGGTCATTGGAACAGACCTTCCAGGAAAAGATATCCTTATTGGCATGGACGTTTATTCTCAGCTTAA
>Ga0209489_101171_pt1 | contig 53358 bp, 23 predicted proteins | sample SiratrowhiteBW_FD_187527 | JGI IMG/M metagenome (GOLD analysis project Ga0209489, IMG submission 187527) | Root nodule microbial communities of legume samples collected from California, USA - Siratro white BW (SPAdes) (version 2) | ecosystem: Host-associated > Plants > Roots > Nodule | place...
TGTTTAATCTATTTTTTTTTTTTTTTTGTTGGATTCTATTGATTTGAAAATTTTTAATTCACTAAAGTGTGTAATAGACCAATTAATTTTGGGTGGTTTGTTAATGCAATAAATAAAATAGACTAAAAGTTAATCTAATCAATTAATTTTTTAATACTTGTGAATTGTTTACTGCAGTTTAGTGATTTTTGTAAAATGTTTGTTCTATTTTTTTTTTAATTTGCAAAAGTTTTAAATAGTTCAATGTAACTTAGAGTGTTTTATATATTATGTGTTTGTATATAATCGATTGTGTAAATATTTTGCATAATTATCCACTTTTTTATTTTAAATTAAATCTATTTTTTATTTATGGCTAACATAAATTTAAAAACATAAATATATAACTCAATATATTTATACATAAAATGTTTTCAAAAGAACATAATAATTATGTTAAAAATAAATAAAAGATATTAAATTTCTTTGCTTGTCAAAATAAAAATTTTAATTCATTCTAAACTTTAAATATAAAAATTATCTACCATTCAAATACAGTTTACACTCATTATAATTATAAAAAAAAATAACCTAAGAACATATTAATCATTTTCATTGTATTTAAAATTTTACAATTATTTTATCACTTGAATCTCATCCGCTATAAAACTTTCGTACCACTTTGTATCCAAATACATTTTTTTTTTCTCAATCAAAAGAATCTCACTCCCTTACTTTTTCCTCCTTTCCTTTCTACCCCACCCCATCCAAAAGGAAGTATAAATAATTCCTAGACTTTATTTTGTAGTGACACTTTCGTGAGTTAATGAATTACTTTTACTTCTTTTATAGTTTGTACAGTTAAAATGCAAAAGAGAAAGAGAATTTGTATTAATTATAATAGTTGACGTGATATAAAAATAGAAACAACTATAAAATAAAGGTGTAAAAGCAAAATTTGTAAACCATTTCACTTTTTCTAGGTTACACATTTCAGCACTCTCAAGCAAGACGGACTTCAGAAAATGTTTTAGTGTCAAAATATATGTAAAAAATTTTAGAAATATCAGATATATAAAATATACAAAAATTAAAAAAATTAAAAAAAAATTATTTTTATATATATGTGCAAAAAGAAAAATTGGAGAGTCAAGTCCCTTCTCACTCACAACAAACCTCTGCCAGTGCTCTCAAGGCTACCAATTCATTATTCATGTCTCCAATCATATCCTGAAAATTATTATATAAAGCCATGTCTTTTAATTTCTATGTTAAGACCAGTTAGTATTGTTTGCTTCGCAATTTAATTTACGATAAATGTTGGAAACTTTTAATGAAAAATATTGAGAATGTCTTCAGCAAACGTAATTTACACTTACCTCACTTATAGACTGGTTTGAATAAAAATTAATGTTAATATTAACATATAACATATCATTCATAACATTAAAATTATTGATTTACTTAATCACTCAGGCTAGTTTCTATATTCATAATCACATAAGAAAGATAGTTTATAAGGATCAAAATATCAATTAAACAAAAAAAATACTTGCTATATTTATAGGAATAGGTTAAAATGTGAATTAAAAAGTTTATCAATGTATAAAGATCAAACATAAGTAATAAGATACAAAAATATTTTTTCCCTTTATTCCACGTAATCCCAATTTCTCACTCATTCAAAACCTGAAAGCTTCTAACGGCTCCTTGAAAACCAAACATAGGGCTTCTGCTTCTGTTACTGTACTATTTTTCCCCACTGTGATTTTGCGAATGCAATCAGAGAGACAAAAACAGCAACAATCATGGAGACTCCACGTCACTGCCAAAGCCAACAACTTCAACTTCAGACTCAGATTCGCCGCCGCAACTTACAAACCCACTTCGAATTTCTCCTTCTTCCGCCTCTCCATTCTCCTCAAGCTTCCTAAATTCGCCTTAAAATTCGCTTCACACCCCGCACAACCAGCACACCGACCACGATTCTTCACTACCAAATTCATGAAATTTGTCCGCAAACTTCGACCCAAATTGCCCAGAAAGAAGGAACCAAATGTTCCATATCTAAAGGTTAATAATGTGTTTTACTCATCATTAGAGATCCCATGTAGTTTACTAACATTGCAAAATAATATGCCTAAATTCTAATTTATATTGATGGCAAGGTTAAATTTTTTTTTTTTTTAATTTCTCTACCCCATGATAAGGAATAGGACTAATTCTGTTTGAGTTCGCTATGCTTGCAGGATCCAATTGGTATTGGCTTTTGGGTTATGGGGATTCTAGCATGTGTGGCTCGATCTATCAGCAGGAATGGTCAGAGGGGAATCGTGATGCTTGGTTCTGTGGGGTATTTGTTGCTTCTGTTCTGGAAAATGAAGATAGCAAAGCTTGTGAATTTAGTAACATTCTTAGTGGTGGTGGGAACAATATTTTATTATTTGGTTTTTAATTTTGACTGTAATTATAGTTATTGGAAGTACATTGGAAGGTCATGGAATAAAATGGTTAATCTCTGGTAGATATGTTTTGGCGTTCATGAGCAAGCTTTTTATGTTGTCTTTCTGTCACTTTGATTCACAGATCCAATGTCTTTTCACAGAATGTGGAATTCAAACTCTCTTTTCCTCGCTATTTCCTGTGCTGTTTTAAAGACGAACAATATATTTACGCAAACATGGTGGGAGTTGTGTGAGGAGCTATGATCATAGAATGTATTTTGTTGTTTTGTATATGGTTAAGGAATGTGTTGTGTTTGTTGTATCCGTTCATTCTCAACCTATGTTTGTGCTCATCAAATATCTGTTCAACAAGGAAATTAAGCATGAAGGGTCAGAGGTTCGAGTTATCATAATGTGACCAAAATGTCAGTTCAGTTCGTTTCAGTGAATAGATCAGATTTAGTTTCACTACTATTTTCAAGGTTAAGTCACTTTTCTTTCCCCACAGATTGTTTTCTGTATCTGCATCTTTCCATTTTATTAGCACCAATCTGTGTGAACTATAGCTGATTAAGCTGTGTTAATCAAATAGCTCCATTTTATTGTGCTGCTTCCCAAGCTTGCTTATACTGCTACGAAAGTGTTGGTGGATTATAATTGTTGTTAGTTTATTGAAAATTTCGTTTCAGTAGTAAGATAAATAAATTAGCTAGATTAATTGCTTGGATTAACTAACATAATCTAGATTATTGAAATGACAAAGTAGATATATCAGTGAAAGTTGAAATTTTTTGATGAATGACATATTGTACTAATCTTGTGCTTTAATTATTTTCGTTAAAAGTTCAACAGTAATGTTATCAACTATTCATGTCTAACGTAGAACATAAAATCATTGTTCCTAATGTTCTTTTCATAACATATATTCAGTACTTAGCATAAGTTTGTATATAGCTGAGATTGGTCACTTGTGTCAGTAAATTAACCATATCATGCATAATTCAGCAGAGATCCTCTGGAGCAAAAAAACTTAGTCATTCATCATATTCTCTTCTTTATCATCCACTGCAAAACAAATGAATGGCTATGATTTTGCAGCACGAAGGCAGCAGAGAATTTCAGCTGCAGAGGATCCAAATTCTATGTAATTATACTGTTTTATTTAGGTGAACAGTGTATATTCATCGCATGTTTGGAATCTCTTCTAGAAAGGACGTTTGACGTGATAAATCACGTCCCCGCACTGGTAGTAGTTTGTGTGTTTTTTGTTGATTTGACGGAATTTTCAGACTAAAAATGTTTCTAAACAAGCATTTACTTGTACATTTTAAAAGTATTCTTTTCATTTTTTTTTTCAAAAAGATATGGATATATAATTTATTGTATATTCTACTTTTATTTTTTCCCCTATATTTATTTTCAATCAAACAAATTTCTTTACTATCACCTTCTCGTCTATTTTGTTTTTTAAGTTTTTTTTCTTACTCACCTACTCTTTATATGTATTCTCTCCAATATATATATATATATCTTAGACACTAATATTTTTTAAAAAACATCTATGTGAATGAATCATGGTTTTTCTTCCTTCTGGCGAACAAAACTTTAGTTTCTACATTAATTGTTATGTTATAACTTAACATATTATTAAGATGTAAATGAGAGAATGAAGTAAGATTATTAAGATATAAATGAGAGAATGAAGTAAGATGTTATAAGGATAATAAAAGTTTTACTAATTTAAATCTAATTTAATTTTATAAAATCGATTTAATAAAATGATATTTTTATTTATTTATATATTATAAATTTTTCATATCTTTAGTTGATATGTAATTTCTTATTAGGAAATCTAAGTATAAGTTTTAGTTACATATTAAAAAAAATAAAAAAAAAATAAATATATAAGAAGAAATCATATGTAATATTCTAATATTCTGAGTGGTACCTGTATAAGTTGTTTAAAAATATTGTTATAATATTGTTATAATGTCTCTGTGAAGTACTATTCCACAACAATAATGGTAAAGTTTAAGGAAAAACTATTTTGAAAGATAATACTGTTACTATTGAAAATACAGAGAACATAATTATATAGACACAAATAAAATGTAGTACAAACTGTACCCATGGTTTGTAGTGAAATTTGTGTTGCCTTGATTATTAGAATTATGTAAGCTCAATAGTGTACTTAGTAAAGATTAAGATCAATTTTCATAAGCATAACAGGATTGTGATGATACTATTCGGGTGGATTGAGTTGCTCCTAGTTTTCAAAGCAAAACATCCTTCCACTACTGATATAAGAGGCACTTGGGTTGGGGTTACTAATTTATACTTACAATGTTTATATCTTTGATGAGGTGAGGTATATGTTGTATAAATCTCGAAGGTCATGAAAAAGGTAAATTGTTTTTGTGGTTGCAGGGCAGCTACCTGAGGAACTTGTAGCCTTTTTTTGATGTTGGATACATATCACAACATTTTAGGTGTTGCGGTTGGTATAGAGCCACCGCTTATATTCTATGTTGACATAGGTTTCGATTGTGCATGTTATAGGATCACTCCTCATCTATCTGAATTGATCTGTATTTTTTTGTGTTTTTTTTTCGGGTGAGTTATGTATATATAAACTATTATACAGAAGTGTTAGAACACTGTTCTTATTTATTTTATTGATAAGTAAAAAAAAACACATAAATTTATTGTTTTAAAATTTTAAATTAAAAATGTGTTATAATTTTTTATATAAGTTGACTCATAACGGTTACTAATTCAATATGGAAAAAAAATAACCAGATCCGTTGAATTTTTTTTTAAACACCAAAAATAAATTAAATAAAAATAAGTATTTCATGGATATTCTAATCCTTATATAATGAGAAAAAATAGGAACTAATAATAGAGTATCCGAGAAATAAAAAGAAGTAGACTAAAGGAACAAGATACAATAAAGGAAAAAAGTAGTCTACACACCTCTCTACAGCCACTTGTAAAACAAACATTCATCAATACTATAGACGATAAAAACGAAGAGAACTCTCAACTAAGACGCTCTCCACACACACCTCACTCTAATGTAACGATTCAAGACACAAAAGTGGAGAGAGATGTCAATCTGAATAAGAGAACAAGGTTTTCAAAAACTTGTGTTTAAGCCACAACCAATCCTTTAACTGGACAATAGTAAAGATTTCTTCAGCATCCACAACCCTCTATCAAAGACAACCTTATTCCTCCGGTTCTAGACCTCTGAAACAATAGTCACCTATATCTCTTTCTAAGCTTTATTAGCACAGTGACCTTTACAAAAAAGATAGAAGCTCTGAAAGTGAACGATAATAGACTCATGACGAACATTGACAATTCCCACCCACCTCTCACACTGGTCCCAAACTTTTTGGGCCACCTTACAAGTAGCAAACAAGTGTTGAGTTGATTCAACACATTCTTGACAAATAGGACATAACAAGTTTGGGAGCTGCAAACCTCTTTTCACTAGGTTAGACCTAGTTGGTAATCTATCCATCAATAACCTTCATACACATACCACCGCTAAAGGGGGAACCTTTAGATTTCATAACAATTTGAATACCTCAGAGGATTGCTCTTGGTCCTCCTTCTTCATAATATTGTACCCAGATTTAACTGTATACCCTTGTCGGTCGTGCTCTATCCACACCATCCTATCGTGGTTGTCTTCACACCAACGAATTTTAGAGATCGCATCCACCAAGTGTTCTTCTTCGTATTTTTTCCAAACAAACCTCTCCCTATAACCAGACCCGCTAAATTTAATAATCATCTCGTTTAAAAAGGATAAAGTTGGTTATTTCTTAAAATATTAGAATACAAAATTCAGTGTAATTTTTTTTTCAAAAATAATAATCTATAAGAAGCAATATATATATATATATATATATATATATATATATATATATATATATATATATATATATATATTATAATTAAAGGATTTTTTTGTTATTAATTTAATTTCATGTTAAGTATTTATCATTAGTAGTACCATGTGTATTGTTTTAGTAGAAATAATTGAATTTAAGTTTTGGTGAGATTTATATGAAACTGATGATAAGGAGTACGTTGAAACCAATATATTAAAAGAAACAATATTAATATATTTCTCCTAATATGATAATAAAAAATACTAAAAGTATACTATTGAGATTTTTTTATTAATATCTTAGAACATTAGTTAAATATTTTTTTAAAAAAAAAATCTATTGAAAAAGCACATGATCTTAGACATTACGACAAAAGTATATTGATAATATTTTAATAAAAAAATAAGTTGTTTGCTTTTTAACTAATTAAACTTGTGAGTATCTTTATATTTTTTATAGTATAATTTCATATATATATATATATATATATATATATATATATATATATATAATGTTTTTGGACGTCGTTCAAGATATTTAAAAATTAGATATGAGAAAAGAGACATCGAAAATAAGATTTAGGAGATATAAAATACTAATGAGACTTATACAAGAGAAAGAAATTTCAAGAATATGCATATAGTGAAGGCAGAAAACCCTAGAAGGTTTACATAACAATAAGGGAGGTGGCAAAAGCATAGCCCCGTACTTGGCATGATCTGAGTATTTCATTGGATAAATTCTTCCTGCACCCTAATAGCTGCTTCCTGCACCTTAATAAAAGTTTGTAATTCCAACTTTGCCCTTTACAAATCCGGTTCTCAATTTGATTTCGTAATGACAACCGGATGGCACCCTCATCCGGTTGTCATATTTAAAACATTTGACACCCGGATGACCAGTCCATCCGGTTTTCAATTTGATTTTGTTATGAGAACTGGATGGCACCCTCATCCGGTTGTCAAATTTTTTAAATATGACAACCGGATGAGGGTGTCATCCGGTTCTCATAACAAAATCAAATTGAGAACCGGATGATGCGTATCCGGTTCTCATGCCTGAAATCGGAGAACTTCTCCCTTCACCGTCGACAATGCACCAAATCTCAAATTAACTACTCTAATTAGTAATTGAACTTACTAATTACTAATAAATGACATAAATTATTTACTTGAACGATTGAAGAAAACAAATGAAGAATGGAATAATCGGGATGAAGACGATGTTAATTGGATGAAGAAAAATCTGAACCGGATGAGAAGCAGGAGGCAACGTTTGCGTGATACAGAAAGCTCACGTTGAACGTCAAAGGTTGAACGGCGGCAGCTTCCTGGCGGCGGGATGCACTTAGGGTTCACAATGGGGAATGAAGAAACTGACCCGGATGAAGATATTAGGGTGCATATAGGGTGAAGGATAATTTCGTATTCTGCACTGTATTAATTGAGGCAATTTTGGCATCTAAAAACTTTTATTATGGTGGAGGAAGCACCTATTAAGGTGCAGGAAGAACCCGTCATTTCATTGTAGCCCAACTTAGTTTTTTCCTTTTTGCGAATGCCCAACATGCTCTCTTTCTCTTTAATTTTCCCTCATTTTGTTCAAAACAAAAATAGAAAAGGCCAATCATGCATTTTTTATTAATATCTTATATGTTAATTAGTATTTTAGGATTTTGTCTCATTCTGTCTCACTCAACTGGAATGCAAGTAAAACATGACAATAAAATTGTTTTTTTTTTATCAAAAATCAAACTCATTTAAATTATCCGAAGTTAAATTTGGCTTATTAATCACATGCAAGTTTTTTTGCTAGCACAAAGTGAAAATAATGATTAAAATTTTAATTTAGAAATTTACATGCACTGTTCAATTTTGATTATTCAAATAATATTTGATAATCTATAATTATAGTTCATATTTATCATAATAAAAAAATACACATCTAATATGTTAATTATTTGAATATATCTATTACTTATTTATAATTTGGATATATGATGTTTACATTATTTGAAAAGGATTAGAGTGAAGTTTATTTCTTATTTGTAAAATATGTATGACTTATGTATATTTTACCTTTCTTATTGTAAGAATGTATTATCGATATCATTAAATTATATATATATGAATAATTAATATTAAAAAAATCAATAATAACATGATATTATAAAAGTAATTATTAATCTAATAGAAAATGTCAATTGGAATGAACTTTAAAATTTAATGATTTCATTATTTAAGTATACTAGAAGATATTTAGATATAATGAGTTACAATTTTATTTGTATAATATATTTAACATTACATTTAACTATAAATCTCTTAAGATTATAAATATTGGATCTTTCTCGTTATATATTTTATTTATCTTCACTCAATTCAATATTTTAATTTCTTAAGATCTCTAATATTATATTTGGATTGAATTGGGAATGGAAATAGATAAAAAAGAAAGAAAAATAGAATGGAAAGTGAGGTTGTTTAGAAGAAGAAAAAGTGAATAAATTTGAATAGAAAGTGATATGAAAGTCATTAATAAATTGGATTATGTGACTTAACAAAATTATAAAAATTGTTAAGTTTGTTGTATAGATTAACTTACATATCCTGATGAAAAATTCAACATTTATTGTTATAATTTTTACTGCAGTTAAATATTTTGGTTGTAACATATTATTAATTTGCTTTATTTGTTATTTTCTTTTAAGGTGGTCAAACGTTGGTCCATTTTTCCCGATTACACGAAACAACAAAAGGCTAGTTGTTGAGTTGAGCACTTGAGCGTCGCGAGTGGGGCCCACATCTCTCTTTGATAATTGAAATGAATCAGAAAATCCATGCCACGCGTACTTGGCGCGTGGAAAGACAAACATGTTGATGTCAGGTGGGACCCACCTCACCTTCTCCACCGTTGATCTGAGTCCTGCTTCCAAACGGACGGTCCAGATTCAGAGTCAAAGACCTATCATGATGCTCTCTTTGACCAACACATGCCCTTTTTAAATTATTGTTAGAAAATGAAATATAAAAATTTCGCTACTTTGACCGGGCTGACACCCTCAATCAAGATGAACTTCGTTGAAAATCGTGGAGCACTGTAAAAAGTACGAAATTGCCCATGGGCCCACCCCTTTATATTTTTGGGTTTGAACTTTTTCTGTTGGGTTTTTGAAGATGGAAAAACCCCAAAGATCCCTTGGTCCACCACAGAATATGTGAAATTTTTTTATTCTTTACCCATGATAAAATTTGACCACACCAAAAGAAGAATTTGAATCAGTTTGGAAGAAAAAACAGAGTTTGAATTGAAATTTGAATATTTAGCAACAGCAGCAATTTTCTTGATGGTTTTTTCAAGAAACGAATTTTTATTTAAATAAAACCTTTTTAAATGAATTTATTTATAGTATTATGATTTTGCTAATTTCATACATTATTTGAGACTTGTGTTGTGTGTATAGTATTTGGATCATTTATGCCCATTCCTTTCCTAATTTGTATTTACTAATATCTTCTTAAATCATCAAAGTGAGAATACAAATATAATATGAGATAAAAAAAATATTTAAATTACTTATATGCTATATATATATATATATATATATATATATATTTTTTATATATATATTTTTAGTTAGAGACAAGTGTGTTTGAAATATAGTCAAGCATTACATAAAGAAATTTAATTATTTACTTTACTTTTTCTAAGTTGAAATTTAATGGTCTTAAACTCAAATAAATGGTTGAGTGAAAACTTAAATATATGGGGATAAGAAAATTTAATTCATGGTTCAGGTAAAACTAAATAACTGGAATAAAACCTTTAAAATGCTTGTTAGACAAAAAAAATAGTCAGATGTTTTAGTTGAAATCAAAACCTTGACAAGGGGAAAATATGTGTTTAGCATTTTAATAGAAGAAACTTTCATTTTGTTTTTACCATTTCAATTTCACAAATTTATAATTCAATAAAAATAGAGTGTAAAAAGTGTGAAAAAAAATCAATTTTAGTGATGATTTGAAATAGAATGAAACATAAAAAAAAGGTGTTATTAATAGGTTGTGGATTATATAGAAAATAAAATGTATAAAAACCGATAGAGTCACTTATATATATGATGATAGATAATATAACTATTAATTTTATTCCCCATTTTTTGTATAAATTTAAATGATTTGTGACAATTACTTTCTTGATTCTCTTTGTTATATATTTCTTAAATTATCAAAGTCAAATGAGATGAAACAAAACATTTACATTATTTATATACTTTATTCACATAATTTTGCATATATATGGATATATTTATTAATTTCTTGCATATATTTTAATTTTAAAGCAAATACATTTAGCCAAACAATTATTATGTTTTTGGGACTTCATACTCTTAACTTCAAAAGGAGTGAATCATTTGAACGGTTAAGTTAAACTTCTTTTAAGTTGAAATTTAATGCTCTTAAACTAAAATACATTGTTCAGTCAAAACTTCAATAAATGGAGATTGAAAAGTATTATATAATTTAATTTTATGGATAATATTAGTGATGAAGTTAAAGCTCTATATTGAAAATCAAAGTGAAACTTCCCGTTTTTGGTACAATTAATTTTTTATACGAAAATGAAACTTCCCTTTAAAGTCCCTAGATTGAACCCAAGAAGTTATAGAAACATGCTTGTTAATATGCCTATAAATGCATCATTAGAACCTGTAAAAACATGGTGGTCAAAGCAAGAATTGTTTAAAAAGTGGAATTAATCAAAGTTCAAACCAAAATTCAGAAGCATCTCTCATAGTAGTTTGCAAGGAAGGGACATAAAAGGTAATTTTTGAGGGAAAAAAATGGAAGGGAATTAAAAATGAAAGAAAAAAGTGAGGGGCAAAGTTGGGAAGAAAGGGAAAAGGAAAAACACATCTTTTGTTTGTGTTTAATGAAAATATTATTTTAATGAGTTAATTAAATCTGGGTTTTGGTTAGGTTTGACCACTGCTCATTGGGTTCCATTTTTTCTCTCTTTTTCTCTCTCTACAATTCTAAATATTCCTCTAATTTTTTTCTCTCTCCTCTACTTTTCTCTCTCTCTCTCTAAAATCTTCACTTCTCAGCTTTTCCAATCTGCTTTCTTTGACTGGACAAGGGGGTTTTCGTCGACGAATCAAAACCACAAAAAGTTCCGATTTTTACCCATTTCGCTGCCCCTGGATCGCTTCACTCTAAGTTGTATGAGCTGCCATTTGTCGCAAAGGTTCGTTAAATTTTCATTCTTTGCTTTCGATTTGTCTAATTTCGCCGTTTTCGGGTGAAACTTTGCTTCTGAGTTTCACTTTCTGCTGTTTTTTTTATCTGGGTTTTTTGGCACTTTGATTTATACGTTAGTTTGTTGTTCATTTTCGTCTTGATTTTTCTATTTTTGTTTTATTTGGAAAATTTGTTGGTGGAGATCAAACTTGGCGGCTTGGATTTTCTTTTACCTTGATATTGTGGAAAGAAATGGGATAAATGGGTTTGTGTGATTCTTGTTTTTTCATGTTATGGATCTGAATTGCTTTTCACGGGGTTGAATAGATGGAGCTAGTTAGTGTTTCGCAATTGTACAGTTCTGTTTATTTAATGGAGCATTTGGTCTGTTCATATTTTTGTTTCTTCAGTACTTCTGAAAATTGTGCAGTGAGATGGGGGGAAATTGAAGCGATTTTTCTATACTATTTTATGGAAATGTGATAGACACAAGTTAGATATAAGGTTTATATGGTAACCGGTTTACCGAGTGGTGGTTAATTGTAGTGTTTCACTCTCAATTTTGGGTGCTTGGTGCGCATGTGATTGTGCAAGTCTTAAGAATAGTTAACTCTTAGGAGTAGGGAATGAAAAGAGAATTGAAAATGAAAAAAGGAGTAAACTTAGATCATGTTTTATTGTATTAAGATGTTGTCACTGGAGAAATAGAACTCAGAAAATTTAAAGAGTAAATAGCTATTTTGGTCCATCAAATATTCTCAATGTGTATATAGGTCTGAAGTATCTGATCCGGTCCCCTGACCAAAAATCACCATTCTAGGACCAAATTGATGTTTTCGAAGTTTTTGAGAATAAAATTGGATGTTTACTATAAATTTGATGTGAAACGTTGAAGCAGGAATACTAGTAGTTATGGTAGTTGGAATCGCTTGAGTTGTGATTCGATCGTGGTAGTTGGAATCACATAGTTGTGTTTCAATGCGAGTCCTCACTTCATTGATACAGATCACATGGACTTTCCTTATGTTACTGGAATTGCCCACCAATGGCTGGAAGCATAGGACTTTCGGTTCTTATGTGTTCTCAATGGTGTGGATCTCTAAGGGACAGGGAGCCAATCAGAAACTGTGGAGCTCTGCATGAAGGTATGGTGTGTGGGTGGGGCCAGATTCTCGTCGGTGCAGAGGCCTGGGAGATGTCTTCCAAAGCAGTTCTCAGTCATGCTCAGATGCATGAGTGCAGTGGACCAATGATCAAGGCATGGGCCCTGTGGGTGATCCATTGATGACAAATCTCTGGTGGGAGAATACTTTCACTTTGACAATTTGGGTGGGGGAGTGTATTAGAGATGAAAAAAACAAAGTATCTGAGGACAGAGAAGTCAGAGTACTTTCTGAAAATAACTTGCCAGTTCTAGCAATTAATGTTGATGGAGATAGAATTATGAAAAGAAACCTATAATTAATGTACGTAGAAAATGAATACGTAGTTTGATTTTTAATTATTAAAATCTGATTCATGATTTGATAGCCATGGTTTGGCATAAATCAGGAGAAAAATATGACAAGCAAATGCATCATTTTCCCTTTATTGTTTCCTTTCAAACTGTGCTTTGAAACCACTGTGGTTGCATTACTTGTGGATTGTTAAAGTGTGGTGTACGGAACTGCACAAAATTTGTTTAAGATATTATTTTTTATTTAAGCAGCTTTTATATTGTTTTTGCAGGCATAAAGAGTTCTCTGCAACAACCAAGTTCTGTAAAAAGGATGGGGTGTTTCACTGTATTGAAGAGCAAGAAGAAAAAGTCTGATCCAATTACATATGTTAAACGTGTAAGCCATAATGAGCATGTGCCTACAGTACTGCCTGAACCTCAAACTCGTACTCGCTCACTTCAGTCTGCTCCTCCTAGTTTTAGGACCAGAGTGAAACCAATTCAACCCATAAATAAAGTCAATAACAACAGAACAAGAACATTATCTGCTCCATCAACTCTTGATGCTGCAGAACAAGATGCTTTGGCCTCAATTGAGTATGAGGAACAAGAAGAGTCTAAACACCGAGCTGGATCAATGAAGGAGCAGCGTTCATCTAGTCCACAACCCTTACCACTCCCATCCCCACAGGGAGGTGCTGTATTGAAGGCTATTGGCAGCTTTAAGTCAGTGACAGGTAGTGGTCCTCTATCTGCTGCTTCTGGACCTTTGCCACTCCCCCCTACTGGGTCACTTCGGAATTTTCTCTATGATGAAATTGCCGCTGCTTGCCACAATTTCTCTTCTGATAGATGCATGTCAGAATGTCTTTCGTCCACCATATATAAGGCTTCCTTTGGTGATGATGTTTCAAGTTCGAAGAAGTTTGAAGCCACTGTCACACGACTTCACCCATCATCTCAGGTACTTTTCTCCACACTACGGTACTTTAAGTTTCATTTGTTGATATGTTTATGTGTGGTAATTTCTGATTGGGTCATGTTAATAGTGGATACTTCTATCACCAAATGTACAGAAATAATGCCATATTATCCTAGAATGGCCAAAATCCAATGCTTTATGTATTTGAGATATGTGTCAGCCTTGTGTTGTGTTCAGTTGAATTTAACCCATACACAGCATGGGAATTAGTATGGACATAAGAGTGATTATTAAACCTTTTCAATGTTTTTGCCATTTAACTTGTTATTAAACAGGGTCTCATCATAGTTTATCTTGTTATCCTCCTGTCATGTCTCCATGCATAAGAGAATGCTAAACCATAACAAATCAAACTTGAAATTGGTATGAGTTACGTATTACGTATCTGCTGATTGAAACTTAATTATGTAGCATTATGTTATTTTTTTCTCTCTTTTTTGGACATTAAAGAATGTCTAATAACCTGAGAACTTTCTGAAGTGGTCTAAAAGTATATGTCTTCTTTCAGGGCTTGAAGGAATTCATAAATGAAGTTAATACTCTTGCATCCCTGCAACATCCAAACCTCTGTAAATTGCTAGGATTTCATGCTCGAGAGGGTTCAGAACATAGAATGTTGGTTTATGAGAGGCTATACCATGGAAGCCTGGATCGCTTATTGTATGGGAGATCTGATGGGCCACTAATAGATTGGAATACAAGAATGAAAATTGCTATATGTGCTGCACAAGGTCTAACTTTCTTGCATGAAGAAGGGCCGTTTCAGGTACAAAAACAATAATAAATAGTCTTATCCTACTAGGCAAGGTCGATTATTTATATATTGTCATTGGATTCGACTAAACCAAATTCTTAGGAATATTATTCAGTCAGATTTCTTTTAAGAATCTCTTACAGTATCCGTGGTCTCCTTTACCCCTTCTGACAAATGCAATATGTTCTCCTCACCAGTTCCTCTAGTGGACTGTCTTTTTTTTTGTGTCCAAACAACCTTAACTGAATTTTAGTTTTCTTTTTGTCCATATGTGCAACGCCACTATTTTCTTGTATATAATAATTCCGCATCTATGTTCTTATCATATACATCCATCTTAGCATATTACTTCTACAACTCTTTTTTGTCCGTTAAAAGTCTAGCATTCTCAACATCAAAGGCTATAGTTAACATTAGAATAATACTTCACTTTGGATCATATGTATGTCTTTCCCATTTGCACGTGGAGTTTAGATTTCATCAAGGTTTTGGTTTTTGTAGTTTGGAGTAGATGATTTCAAGGATGTTATTATTATTATTATTGCAGTTAAGTATACACTTTTTTTTTATGTTGGCTGACATATTTCTTTCTGCCTGTAGGCAATGTATAATGAATTCTCAACCGCCAACATACAGATTGACAAAGATTTCAGTGCAAAGCTTTCAGGATATGGTTGTGTTGGACATATTCCCGAAGAAGAGATTTCAAGCAGTTCATCCGTAAGTTCTTCAAGCCATGAGTGTTTTGTGTTGTTCTAAGTTCTAAGACATTAGTGTTGATTATATCTTTCCATCATTCTCTACTTAGGCTGTTGGAAACCTATCGATGGAGACACTGGAGAAAGGAATGCTCACTCCAAAGAGCAACGTATGGAGCTTTGGAATATTTCTTCTGGAGCTACTCACAGGAAGAAAGAATCTTGATAGCCGTCACCCGAAGGAAGAGAGGAATCTAGTGAAGTGGAGCCGGCCCTTCCTAGCCGACAGCTACCGTCTGTCATTGATCATGGATCCTCAACTGAAGGGTCGGTTTCCTTCTAAAGCAGCAAGAACAATAGCTGACATTGCACAAAGATGCCTTCAAAAGGAGCCATCAGAGAGACCTACCATGAGAACTGTTGTTGAGCATCTGAAGATGATACAGGATTTGAAATACTCATGCCGGTTCCCTCTGCAAGAGCCAGCATCAAACTCTGGAAAACACATGTCAAGATCACCGAGTCTGAATGGCATAATCTGCCCAATGCCAAGGTTGAATTTTTCACCATCACCGCCATCTGGGGTGCCACCAGTACCTGTTTCACCTCCAAGATGGTCTGGTGGAATGCCCCTTCTGCCACCTCGTGCATGTTCTTCCAGTCTCTCGTTGGAGGAGCTTGACAGGCAGGAGAGCCGCAAGTCATCATCCTCTGCCTCTAGAAGGGCTAGTGTTGAAGGATTTTGATTGTTTATAATGTTCATTTTTTATTTATTATTTTTTTTGGTGTGATTCAACACAAATTTATAGGAGATAAAGATGTGGTTCCTCCACCTTTTAATCCCTCAGTGTGATGCCGAGAGGATGTTCTTTTGTAGATAGTGCAAAGGTTGGTTGAGTGGGTTCAATTAGTTACCCCCATTTATATGAAAAATTATATGCTCTTTTTACCATTTTCCTCCTTTCTCTACCACGCCAAATCAAAATCTATGGCGTCGGAGACTTCATCTGTATGTCATACGAGAACATTGCAGAAAAACAAGAACATGACATAAGTACGATGCCACCCAAACTGTCAGTTAACAGTTAGAAATCTGACTACATTTTCTTGTTCCAGTATAATGAATAATCTCCTTAAATAGTATTTTTTTTATCTGTAGAAATTGAATATATTAAGAATTTACAAGTCATGTCAATTAACTGAATTAGATTTTTTCGAACATTCAAATATAGTGTTCAAGAACTTTTTTCAATTTTAAGGGATTAAAAAAATGTTTTTCTAAAATTTTGGTAACCAAAGTTAGTACGATTGTAAGTTTTGGGCCCTAAAAATAAAACTAATCAAAATATTACTAGAGAAAAAGTTACCTGCTTTTTTCTTTTTACTTTCTTGTTGCTCCGCTACACAAAGATATTTCTTTTGGCATCTCATTTTTTTCTTCATGTTTATACTTTTTCCCCCCTTAAAAAAATTAATTATTAATTCTAGTAATATATATTCAACAATGTGTAAATTTTCTATGTCTTGGTTTTCAAAAATTATTTTATAACATTATATTTATGGAATGGTATAAGTTAATCACATTCTAGAATTTAGTTTCTAAAATAATTAAAATTTATTACATGTTGGAATTTAGTTTTCGGAAGTTTATAAAATTTTAATAAAATTAAGAATAAGATTAATTTAAGTTTTTTTGTTGAATAAATAATTTATAGTTAAAATTACTTGATAAATAAAATCGGAAAATCAAATACTAACTCCAATTCCATATACAGGAAGTGAATAAATAATTTATACAAATAATATAAATAATTAAATTAGTTAATTTTAATTAAAAATATTATACAATTAAACTCAACCTCCAAATTAGCATAACACACATGTATACATACACCTGATAAATAGATATATAAGTGTACAATACTAAAACATATTTGATTTAACTTGCAAACATCTCACAATTTGATTTTGTTTAAGGTCTAAGAATATATGCCCTATACTTTTGGATCTTAACTATTTAAAACTAAGTAAATAAAGTCTTTTGAGTATATATTTAAGAAAACAAATTCTGGTTTTTTCAGTGACTTTTACCATGAAATTAAAAAATATAAACATTTAGGTGAAGTATAATATTCATGTAAACAAAGAAATAAGAAATTAAAAAATGTAATGAATAAATACATAGTAAAAAACCATATATTAACTTAAACGACCATAATTTTAAATTTAAATTAAAGACGTTTTTATTAAATGAAAACAACTGTTCTCTTGAATAAAAATAGTGAGAGAAGTCAATAATTAAGAAGTTGAATGGTTACTTAAACATGATTATTTGATTATATAAGTTAGCTAAATTAGAGTCATATTTTTTAAAACTTATTAGATTATTTAAGTGAAATCTACCACCCTTATTAGGAAGTAAAGATAACAAGACTGGACTAAATGAAAACAAGTCTTTTTCAAATGAATTAAAAATGTTATACATTTATTCATATTTATTAAACTTTGCTTCTAAGAATAATTATGAACAACATCTTATTAACCCCTGCAGGATTAGAGTTATTATTAATTGGGTGTGTTAAAACTCTTTTATTTGAGAACAAAAGAATGAAAAATGATTTATAATAGATGTAAAATATATAAATATTGTAAATACATAATTTTAATTATTTAAAATAAACATTTAGTCTATGCTTTGCAATGATTGAAAATGGAAAACTATAAGGGAATAATTTAAATTTAGATAAACCAAAAAAGTCTTGTAAAATTAAATTTAAAAGAAAATAATATAACATATATGTTTTTATTTTTTATTTTTGAAACACCTGAATTGAGCCGAAGTAGTTGTTCATGTGGCGAAACAGAAGAAACTCTCTTATCTTCTTGTAAGAACAACACAGAAACAAAGCATTCACTGTTTGGAGCAACAATGGTGGCGGGAATCGCAACCTTGAAGCTTAACCTTTCAGCCTTTTCCTCTTCAATGTCGACTTTCACCGCTTCCTCCTCCTCCTCTTCCTTCCCCTTTCTTCTTCCAATGCGAACCCCTTCTTCTTCTAAACCCCGATTTTTCAGTGAGTCACTTCGCTCCTTTCTACGCTTTCTCCCACAATGTTCCCCTCTTTGCTAACGTGCGCCTTTTGTTTCAGGGATTTACGCCTTGACCAGCAACGACATCAAGGTGGGCACCAACCTCGAAGTCGACGGTGCTCCTTGGCGCGTCATAGGTATTTTTTTTTTTTTTTGCACCTGTGAACTGCGGTTTTGGTTCTGGATTGTGACGGTTCTTGACTTGGCTTGCGTTGCACGCTTTAGAATTTCTCCATGTTAAGCCTGGAAAAGGTGCGGCGTTTGTGAGGACCAAGTTGAAGAATTATATCACGGGGAACACGGTGGAGAAAACATTTAGAGCTGGAAGTTCGGTAATGCACTCGAAATTGCAATGCTTTTGTTTAATCACTGAGTTTGATTTGATTTATAGGTTCAATTGATGACTATTTGGGTGGTGTCTTTTGGGTCGGGGATTGAGGGAGATAAGCTTTTTGTTGGAAAGTCCATTTAATTGTCAATGTCTCAGAGAGGATTGCCTCTGGAGTGTTGACTGGAAAGGTTGAGTGAAGTTTTATAGTGCATGTTTGGATATCCACCACAGTATTTATTTTGTTTTCCGACCTTAAGTTGGCTTTATGTTAGACTCATGGCGTTTGAGCTATTGTCAATCTTGGCTTTTGTTGAGATTTATGTTTGTCCTTGAAGTATGTTTTAGTGAGTCAAGAAAAGAAGATGTTTATAAACTATCCTTGAACTTGATTCTTAAGCAATATGAGGTTGTTTTGTGGAATGGAACAGTTTGATTTCTGAATTCAACAGAAGACCAGTTGGGTAGTGTCTTTTGGGGCTAGAAATTGAAGGAGATAAGATTATTGTTGGTAAGTCAGCTTAATAGTGACCACCTTTGGTTTGCCTTAATTGTGGCTTATAAAAGTTGGTTGTTTAGTGTCTCAAAAATAACTATGTATGAAAGAGTTGACTAGAAAGGTGAAGTGAAACATCTTAGTGTGCAAGAACAATGACTCTCAAGGATTTAGATCCCGTGTTAATAGAAATATCACCAATGTAGTTGTTGTCTTTATAAAACTTGGGTTGTCCTTACTTTGAATCACCAATCTAGAAGAGTTTCTCTACTGAAAAAGAGTTCTAGATTCCCAGTAGGAAAGATCTCAAAAACACTTTTACCTTGTATCCAAACAAGACTGAAGCTCGTATTCTGAGACTTATGTTTTTTGTTACCTTTGTCCATAAAAAAATAAAGATGGGTGAGACTATTTTGTAGGTAGTTGCTAAAAATTTGGATTTCTCATTTCACTCCCTCTTCTGACAGATTGACCAAGCAGATGTATACAAGGAAACAAAGCAGTTCACGTATAAAGATGGTGCTCAATTTGTCTTCATGGACTTGGTATTATCTGGGACCCATGATTATATAAGCTAACAAATTATAGATATGTGCATTTTGCTGTTTCGGACTAAATATAATCTCTACCCCTGGGTTACGGACTCAAGATGGTGAAGATTTATAACATAATTCAATTAGGTTTATACTCTCTTTTCCAATAGTTCTTTTTCATTTATTTGCAATTAGTTAACTGACGAATAATGTACTGAGTTTTGCCATTGTCTCTGTTTAATTTGCTGTATTTTAATTTTATCAGACTACATATGAGGAGTTTCGTCTGGGTGAAAAGGAAATCGGAGACAGAACAAAGTGGCTAAAAGAAGGAATGGACTGCAATTTGCTGTTATGGAATGGAAAAGTAACCATTTCATCTCATAATATATTATGTCTTTCAATGTCTCAAAATTTTAATTTTCCAGACCACTTATGATAACAGTTATAGGACAAGAAGTGGCCTGGTTCTCGAATTTTAATTTATTTAAATATCTTTAAATTTGTGTGGTTTTAACTTTTATCCACTTTAGTATTTCACTTTTATAGAACGGTTGCATTTTTTTCTGAAAGCTTGAATGGTCTTGGTCTGCAGTGGTATATACATGTTATGGGGTTATATATTTTTATATAATTATACTCTTGAGTTTTTCTTTCTCCCAAATGCTGTTTTATCTAGGCTGCTGAGAATAAACTTAATTGTTGCTTCACACTATATCGGTTCAAAGTGTGCTCTAATAGTTAGTGGTTTCAGATGTGCTTTGCGTGGTAAATAAGATTCTTGTTTATGCATAGATTGGGAGGTACAAGGCTTCTCTAAAATGACTTTATTTTTTCCTTCTAAAGTGAGTAGTGTGGTTGTTTTAGTATACATCCTTGATTTAATTTAAAGTATATTGTGATCTTAACCTACATAGTTTAAGAGTAGAGACACCTTTACTTCAGTGACAGAATCACTCTAGAGGACCATTTTCTGATTAGAAGTATGGTATTTAAAAATCAATAAGATATGTGCAGTCACTGCTATTGTTCTTGTTAACAGTTTGTCACTTCATATTTTTTCAGGTTATTGATGTTGATCTCCCTATCACAGTTAAGCTTACTGTAGTTGACGTGGATCCAGGAGTTAAGGGTGACACAGCCCAAGGTGATACCATTTTGTTTATACCGCAGACTTCTATTATGACCAATTTATATTGCAAACATTGTAAACCATATTTGTAGCTAAGAAAATTTTGTTACAATAAAATGATAATATTGTCTCTCATCAGCTGGAAGATGATTCTCGTAATGGTCTTTATGGATCTGTCAAGCGATGAGTGTCTCCAAAGGCATATTTCACAATTTGGCATTATAAATCAATTAAGAAAAAGCAGCTTGAATAGTTTTACTGTTGGTCTTATAAAAGCTAAGGTGTATTGAATAATGGTCAGGATAGGCTTGTTTACGGCACCTGTTTTCCAAGGGAACACACTGTGATATCCCATTATGATATTTACTGTTTGGTTCCCTCCATTCTGCTGTATAATTTCTTTTCTTACTTTTCCTTGTAGAACTTACGAAGTTTCTGATGACAAAATTTGATTGACAGGTGGAACAAAACCGGCCACACTGGACACTGGCGCTGTTGTCAATGTCCCACTTTTTGTAAATGTCGGTGATGAAATATTAGTTGATTCAAGAACTGGACAGTACATGAGTCGTGCTTAAGACTTCACATCAAATTTTGTAATCGAAGTCCCGAGAATTCTCCTTTATTTTGCTCTTTTATTTTTTTTAGGAAATAATTTACCAGTGAAGATGGATTGAGTTCATTAACCTTAGCAAATTGGCTGTATTCTATAAGAGGGAGTTAACATTGTGTTGTAATATATTTGCTATACTGAAGCTCTTACAGTTATTCGGCATGATTATGGTGAATAATGTTCTTACAAAAAAGTCAGACATTATTAACTTTTGAAGTTGTTTCTTGCATTGAAGAAAAAAAGTCAGCTCAACCAGTCTGTTTAGTGTTTAGAGTTTACTATTTAAAGTTTAATTAGTTAAAGATTAACAAGTTTTTCTATAAATACTTCTATAAAAATAAATAAAATGAAATTTTTCATAAATTAAAATGATCTTATATAAATGTTAGTTTATAGAAGTTTTTCTTATAACTTAAAAGTTTTATTTTAATTTGTACCTAAATTAATTTTAGGTTACAAAAAAGTTGTCTTTCTTTCCTCTAAATGTTTTTTAATATGATTAAATAAAGGAAAAACTAGAGATGTTCTTGCAGGACTCTTAGGCTCGCAGGTGAATTCGGTTAATGATACTTCTTTTTCTTATGTTCCATTGTGGGAGGAGTCTTTACAAAAGAGTTTTCGATGTTAATATGGAAGTTGAAATATTAGTTATAAATTGGTATGGTAAAAGTATTTTTTTCTCTTCAACTAGAGATCTTATTTACAGGATGAGATTTGATGTGACAAGATGATTTTGTTCAGGCTTGAATTATTATTGTTAAAATGGTGAGATATATGCATATATTTGAATTATTATTGTCAGAATGCTAGGATATTTGTGTAGATTTAAATCATTATTATCAAAATAATAGGTGATAGTGTTTTTAAGTTTAATTTCTTCAAGGTTGACTTCAGATTGCAAACATGTCATCTTGGATAGGTAAGTTCTCATTCTCATGTGGGATGATGTCGTCCTAGACCGATCCTCGTCCGGCCCAGTACAAGAAATGTGAAGGGTATTTTCAGAAAATTATAATAATCAATATAGTCGTCTTTTAAATGACTTGTGTCCATGACATCTAAATCTAGGTTACGATAACAAACACTAAAGTAAAATAATTGAAAAGTAAAATAATTGAATTTAATTGCAACGACATTAAGTGCCAAAGATATTCAATTGAGATAATTAAAATATTAACAAAATATAAGTATGTTATAGGGACATGAGATATAAATAAAGGTGTTAAGGGAAGAAGAAATTAACTTCTCTTTGAACTCACTTAAAGTAACCCAAACTTTGAACCAGAACAAATTGTGTTGACTATGGGGTTAGTAAAAATTTTCTACATCCACAAGATATAAATATTAAATTTTCACGAAATTATCACTTTTTCAACACTATTTTCTCCTTAGTTGTCTCTGCCACTAACAGGTTTCTTCCACTACACTCCTATTGTTGTAGTCCTAGCTAATGTTAGAGACGGAATCAGAAATTCGTGACAAAATCAGAAACAATCTTCGAGCTTGCTTCTCCCACTATGCTAATTTGTGATAAAACATCTACGATCATATTAAGAAGATCTTTCCAAGAGGAATCATTGTAGACTAGCATAAAGAACCTGTGGAATCAACAATTCAAAAATTACATAATGAAGAAGACTATGAACAAGGCGATAATGGCTCCAACTCCAAAATTGATCCACTTTCAATGTCGACAAATTGATTTCATCCTCCATGATTTCAAATTGGCATGTGCATTTCTAGATTTTTATTTAATTAATTAGAAACAATTTCAGTAAAAAAGCAAATAATAATAATAATAAAAATAATTTTTTTTGGTTTAATTATTTATTTAGTAATAATATTATAACATACTTTTATAGTTACTATATATAAAATAATCTATTTTATAATTTTTTAATAATATATTTATATTTGAGTCTCTATAAATTTAAATGGAAGGAATTAACAAGTGAAAAAAAATTAAACTAAGAACACTAAGACATTATTAGGCAAATTAAAAGTGACAAGTTAATGTTAAGTATTGTGTGGGAAGGAAATCTCATAATAAAACTAAGTATTGTTGTGTGTGGAAGGAAATCTTGAAACAAAACCAAGTATGGTTGTGTGGAAGGAAGTCTTGAAACAAAACCAAGTACAGTTGTGTAGAAGGAAATCTCAGAACAAAACTGGGTATGATTGTGAGTGGAAGGAAATCTATGAACAAAACTGGGTATGGTTGTAAGTAGAAGGAAGTCTGGTATAAAACCAAGTATTTTGAAATAATAATAATAATAATAATAATAATAATAATAATAATAATAATAATAATAATAAGGTGGATAATCGGGTTGTTTAAAATGATACAATGAAATGATAAGTTACAGTCATGTCATTACTCGGTGGGTGGTGATATGATATCTCAGTAAAAGAACGAATAGTTCAATACAATACATTTCAATGAGTTATAAACTACAAAGCAAGTCAGCTATTGATTAGTAAGTGACACTTATTTTCGAAGTTCATCTAAGTTCGAGTAGCGTGCAAACAAATATTTATCAACAAGATATGACCATTTGAAATATATTTGAGAATTTTTTGTTTTTTGCATAATGATAAAGCTTCTTCGCCTTTTCGGCTCGAAGTTGAAAACTATGAACCGTCCTAAATTTGGAGTAACTAAATATAGAAAATATTATAGATACAAAGAATATTTTCAAGATAATATAATAGTTTGTGTAGTCACCTTTTAAACAACTTGGGTCCATGACATCTGAATCTGGATTATGTGTATCATTATTCTCGCTAAATGGATAACAAACCCTAAAATAATTGAATTTAATTATTACAAAATTATGTATCAAAAATATTAATAAAGTGTAATCTTATTACAGGATCACGAGATATAAATAAAGAACTTAAGAAAAAAAAATAAAAATAAAGTGTAATCTTATTACAGGATCACGAGATATAAATAAAGAACTTAAGAAAAAAAATAAAGTAACCTATAGTCTAAACCATAACAATTTTCATTGGAAAAACTTGTCTAAAGAGGCGTATGGTTGTCTACTACTAATTTAAAATGATAATTTAAAGAAAAGTGTACAATCAGATGGAAATAAGTTCAGGTTTATTTGTGTGTAGTTTATGTCCATAATGTTGTAGTATCCAGTATTTTAGATTGTCATGGCAGCTTATAATGTCAATTCAAATGACGAACTTTATCTGCACAAATATGAGAATATTATCGTTAACCTACTTATTAAATGTCTAACTCGACATAGCTTTGTCACAACCCAACCAGAAACCCGTATGATCTATACACAACAATAATGGTATTGCATCTACACCTCATCTCACTGAGAGCAAAAGTAGCACTTCTCTTACCACAACTCGGTTCATCTAAAACTCATAATTTCAACTCTTTTTGTGAACATCAGTAACATCATTGCATCTTAAAACTTCCTAGCTTTGCCTTCTTTCGTACCAATTGCAAACTCTGTTGCCCCTTTACAGGAAATTCCTCATCTACTTGGTAGCTTTTGCATCTAAATTTCCAAGTCAGCATCTTTAATCTACATATACATGAATAACTAACTCACCCCAGTCACTTGCAGTTCCTCCCATCCCATTACATTTAGCCTAGGTTCCCTATTGGGAACAACGCCTAGCTTCAGTGCAGCACCAAACAAATTACAAGCACAAAACAATCTACCCTCTTCATTGAGTTCATTGATCAGCACATCATAAGAAATTCTACTGGGAATTCCCCCACTTTCATACAAAAGGACCAAAGTTGACACTGCATCATCCACTCTTCCTCCTGCACAAAGCCCTGCAATCACTTTGTCAAAGGTAATTACCTCAGGAGAATATCCCAGTCCAACCATCTCATTCAAAGCTCCAAAAGCCTCATCAAATCTCTCCCCCTCACACAGTGCCTGCACCATCACCTCAAATGTCCGCTGGTCAACCACTGAAACCCTCTCTTTCATTTTCTCAAACACATCATCTGCATCCTGAAGAAGACTGTTTTCCCACCTCGACCTCCTACACAAACGCCTCACCAGAGTCCCCATCATCCTCACATCCACCTCCAACCCAAGCCCCACCATTTCCCTGTATACCCCAAGGGCTGCTGGAACTTCATTCCACTTCAACAACCCATGTAGCACAGTGTGGTAACTAACCCAATCAGGAACACACTCATGCTCCTTCATCAGCTCCAACACAGCAGCACCCTCCATTGGCCTCCCCTCTCTAGAATACCCTTGAATTAAGGTGTTAAACATGACCACATTGGGCACCATCCCCATTTCAACAACTTCATGAAGCAACTCCATTGCTTCCCCTGACCTACCCACTTTGCACAATCCATCCATCACAGCAGCGTAGGAATAAACATCTGGCTCCAATGAGGTTCCCTTCATACCCATCAACATCTCAAGCGCTTCATCCACCTTCCCCACATAGGACAAACCCTTGAGCAAGCAATTCTGTGCCTGAACACTGGCCTGATAGCCCTTTCTTCCCATGGCCTCAAAAGCCTCCCTTGCCTTATTCACTCTCCCCCTTTTGCAAAGGAAGTTTATGAGGACGGTGAAGGTTGCAGCATCCGGTCGAAACCCTTTTTCCAGAGCAGTGTCCAATGCCCTCTTGGCTTCATCCATGTCGTTTTTCTCACAGTGGCACCTTATCATGATGGAGTGGGTGCAACAATCTGGCACAAGTTGGAAAGAAGGTAGCTTTGCGAAGATACTGAGACAAATATCAAGCTCTTGTGAAATTACCAGAGCCATGAGAAGGTGATTGAAATCTGATATAGTTTGGAATTCAGGGTCTTTCTCTAGGATTTGTAACATCTGGGTTTTGTTGTTGGAGGATGATAAGGTTGCGATCCTGCGGACAAGACCTTTGATTCGAAACCTAGTGGCCCTGCCCTCAAAAATGAGGTCATTTGTTGTTGTCTCTTTGATGGGCGAAGGGTAAGTGGCAGAGAGAGAGACCGTGATCTTTCGTTCTCGGATACTAATGCTGTGAATGTTGATTTTGGAGGCAATGTTCGTGAAAAGAGGCGTGTTTAGAGTACAAGGTTGCTGTAAAACATGGTAGCACGTTGGAATTGAAGAAGGCATGACCATTAACTTTGAAGGTGGAATCGTTGCTGGGTCACTCTCTCTCTCTGTCTTTGAACATGGATTTTGCATCCCAAACATGGATACCATATAGATTGGTGCAATGTAAATTTATTTACACTTCCTTTCGGGATAAAAATTAAACCTTTTCTTCTCTGACACAAAATGGTTTTTGTCTTTTTCACTTGGTTTTAGTCTTTCGTTTAAAAATGACATCAGAATAGAAAAAAAAAAGATATTTAACTCGTTAAAAATAAACAAAATAAAATATAAAAGATGTATAAATTGAGCATAAAATTTACAATGAATTTTATATGAAATATACGTGACTGCAAATTAAAAAGGCCTGAACAAAGCATTTCATTTATTGAAAAAAAAAAAAAAACTCTCAGTATATCACAGTAACTTCTTGAGGAACCGCGAAGAACTTTACATGCAGTGTAGGAACAAAAGCACTCTGGGATCAAAACCATGCTTCTTCCATATGTCTGAAACTGAATGGTCGTAGTAATGCATTGTTGATAATAATATATAGACAGTAATAGTAATAATAACCAGAACCAGATATCAGAAGCGCAGTGATTTGCTGAAAGCCTTGAAAGACAACAAATCCTTATCAACCGAGGCTTGTTTTCTTCCCTGTCCCTTCCTACCAAGAATCGGTTTTAGCAGTTTCTTCAACACCTTGTGAAACCCTGATCCGCCACCACCACCACCACCACCACGACGGGGCCCTTGCATTATCACTTGATTCACCAGAGGTATCGGAGCAACGCTGATGAGCCGCGGGTGTGACTTCTGCAGCTTTGGTTCCGAGAGGCTCCGACCCAACATGGCCCTGTTGAGCTGTGCCGCGTGTGCCTCAAACGACAGCCTCTCGAACTCATCCAACAAACCGCTCTGTTGGTCGCCGAACCTCGTTCCGACCACTTCCATTTTCCACGTGCTGCTTCCGACCAACTTCACTTTCTCTGTCTCACTTGTTTATACGTGAGATTTGATGGTTGCAGGCTTAAAGGGTTGGCATGTTTTTACTTGATGTGTGTGTGGAGTGAGTGAGTGAGTCTCTTTCTTCTTTCTTTTCTGCTTTTGTTAGGTTAAAGATTGGTTGTTGGAAGAGTCGTCGTTGTCTAAACAAAGTATCGGATTCATCACTCTCACATTTTTCAAAACCACCATTTTCAGTGAACTCATAACTGTTCATCTTGGACTGTTCCAAAATCAATTTTCACACAAAAATCTCACTCCTTTTCACGATTCAATTAATTTGATTGGATTTTTTGTGGCTCCAACAATTCAAACCAAATCTATGTATCAAATTGTTTTTGTTCAGGTCACGAGTTAATGATATAAAGAATAAACTCTTGTATACTTTTTTAAGGGTTTATATTTGCATATTGTCTATTTAGTATAAATGCTTTATGTTATAGTAATGCAGGATAAAAATATTATTTATTTTAGTTTCTAAATAGTTGTCCCTTTTATATATCACTAACTCTTTATCCAAAGTATAATAAAAAACATAATGAACGTTACCGAATTATGACATTTGGTTATGCAATATGAAGATCAAAATAAAATAAAAATTCAACAAAAATTAAGCTCTACCGTCTAATATGTTTATTAATATATGAGTTAAAAAGTAGTTAATCTGGTCATTTATCAAAGTAATTATAATTATATTTAGTTTGAATTTGAATTAAAAATATATAATTAATGAAACCAATCTAAACTAGTTTAATTGGTTTGAATTGAATTATAGGTTAAAAATTCGATAAACACGAAATTAATTTAAGTATAATTTTTACAATTAATATTATTGAAATCAATTTTACTTGACTTCTTGAAAACAGACCCGTGATAATTCGTATTCAGTTCTTGGATTCAGGTCATCTTAGGGACAACATATAAAGAAATAAAAGTATAAAATTTATTAAAAGTATAAAAATTGATAATGCGAATTTCGTTATTTTTATTTTTTTGTATCTATTTATAATACTTGATGAGAATTTCATAATTTCTATTTTTATCTGTTTGTTTCTTGACTTCTAATAAATTTTAGACAAACATTTTTGCTAATTAGGCTTCTAGATTTTTTATTGATTAACAAAAATGTTGCTTCTTTCATTTTGGCTCACTTGTTGCAGATCTTAAATTGATTAGGCAAAAAAAAAAAAGTTGTTGGGTGTATGTTGGGGATCTTTGTATTCCACAAGATATATGTGATGATATGCAACGCTTTATTCTTTCTTGCCTAAAAGAAAATATGTTTCGTCCTTTCTATGCTTCTTTAGAAAGATTTTGTGCCAAAGAAGTTCCACAAAAAGGATATTTAGAATAATGTTATTTTAAGTTTACAACTATTTATAGTAAATATAAATGTATTCTTTTAATCATTCAAATTTATTCTTTTCTATTAGACTAAGCTTAAAGGTTCCATTGAAAGCTCAAATGAATATGGCAAACAAGCATTTCAATTACTATTTGGAAAAGAAAAACTTGGAAAAATATATTGTTATGGAAAGACTATGATGAAGAAGAAAATTTGTTTTTTTTTTTCAAATTTTAAATGATTATATATTCTAAATAGTTTATCTCAAGACCAAAATGACGAAATCTTAAAAACAATGACAAAATCAAAACAAATTTAAAACTAAAAAAACAAAGAAAACGTGATAGAAAAAATAACGACTAATTATAGCGTGTATTAACAAAAGTTATCAACACACACAAAAAAATAATAATAAAACACGATTGTATTACAATCGTATGTAGCTTTTAAAATTGTAGATTATAAAAACAAAAGAAAATTAAAAAAATAATACTCAAATATTTTATCTAATAGAAAATTATAATTATCTTCACAATAAAAAATAAAATAAAATATTTTATAAAAATTAAAAAAATAAGTAACACAAGTTGGGCTTGGTCTTGGTCTCAACCAAAATAACACTCGAATTGGTCAAAACACCTCAAGTCACGTGAGGTGAGTTCTTCCACCTTTTTGATAAATCTAACCCAGGTTGATTAAATTTGGGTCAATTGGAATCACTAATCGAATTACTAATCATGAAATTTACGTACATTAAGATCACTAATCATTAAATTTGGGTTTCCAAATTAATGGGTTGGGTAAAAAAAAGCCCAAGAACAGTATAACTGAAATAAAAGAAAAAAAAGTTATACAAGGGAAAGGAAGAGTCAAAACAGGGCTAAGACTTCCTGCAGCTCTCCATTTTTGACCTTTCCATTCTTAACCTGCACCTCATCATTGACGTAAAATGGCTAAAATGTTCTGGAAAATGTTAATTTTTACGTTTTGAAAATGTTTTTGAAATAAATTTTAGAAAATATTTTTAAAATGTTCTGGAAAATATTTTTTAAAATATATTTTTCAGAATATAAATTTTAAGTTTTGGAAAATATTTTTGAGAAAATCTATTCCAAAAGATATTATATGGAACATAAAATTTATTCTGAAAAATGTTTCCAGAAGTTATTTCCAGAAAACACTCCTTATAGGTTTGAAACAAAATATCAAGAACATGACAAGTTCTTTCTGTACCCTAATAAAAAAAATTTAATGTCACAATTGTCTTTATAAAAATTAATAAGAGTTGGATGGCTTGCTCATCTGGTTGTTAAATTTTTTTCAAATGACAACTGGATGGGGGTGTCATCCAGTTCTTATTTCCAAATCAAAATGATAACCGAATAAAACCTATCTGGTTTTCATAGTCCAAATCAAAAAATTAATTCGTTTACCGTCAATAACGCTCCAAACCCCAGATCAAGACATAACCATCATAAATTTCTTTCTCAATCGCCTCTATCCCCTTGACATTGCCAGCCTTGGAATGAATATGAAGACTCATTAGGCTTGAAGCCCTTATTTAAAGTCTCATTTGGGGTTTGGGTCGTTCTTAATAGTGAACGGATTAATTTTTCGATTTGGACTATGAGAACCAGATGAATTTCATCCAGTTATCATTTTGATTTGAAAATAAAAATCGAATGACACCCCCATTCGATTTGGACTATGTGAACCGGATGAGTTTCATCCGGTTATCATTTTGATTTGGAAATAAGAATCGGATGACACCCCAATCCGATTATCATTTGAAAAAAATTAATAACCGGATGAGGTATCATCCGGTTCTCATTAATTTTTATTAATTTTTATAAGGACAATTGTAGTATTAAAATTTTTTATTTTTTATTAGAGTGCAGGAAGAACGTGTTAAGATACAGAAAGAACTCGTCCAAGAACATTTTTGGCATTTTTGAAATTAATGGGGTGCAGGAAGCATCAATTCCAACAGTGAGGCCCATTTCCAACCAGAACCCAGCCCATAATGGCGTATACGCGTTGTTCGTTTCGTTTCATTCTTTCTCCTTAGTATCTCTGATGAAGTAGACTGCGTCAAGTCTTCCATTTTTTTTTTTCTTTTCGTAATTCTCAATTCACGAAGTTTGGTTCCAATCTCAATTCCAATCCCAATTTTCTCAGTCTTTCTCCTTCCTTCTCTTGCAGATTCCATTCCAAAGGGGCTTTTTTTTTTTTTTTTTTTTTTTTTTTTTTTAGTTTTTCCTTCCATTTCCCCACTACCACGCCACCCTCTGATTTCAATCTGAAAAGGGTCTCCTCTAATTTCTCTTCCTATATTGTTTTTCCTATATTTTCCATCAAAGGTGTGTGTTTGAGGGTATTGCAGCTCGATCACAATGAGAACACACGCTTTGCTGTTACTTTTGTTGTTGCCTGTGATTATGTCTGGTGTTTCTGACGCCTCCTTTGTTCTGAAACTCCGAAAGTTGATTGCTCCTGATCCAAACAATAGTAAAACAAAGGTTAGTTTCTTTCTTATGCTTCCATGCTTTGAATAGCTTCCGTTTATTTTAAACTTTTAATTTTTCTTACGATGGTTGAATAAAGTTTTCGCCTTTAGGATCCAAACCCTGTTGGTGGAACGAACAAGGTCAATAGGGATGGTCCTGTTTCCCCAGTTCCACAACCACAACCTTTACCCAAAGCGGAGAATGCAAAAGATGGACACAATAATTCAGTTCCTCCTCCGAATGTACCTCCTCCACCGACAAAGGATGATGTACCTCCTCCACCGACAAAGGATGATGTACCTCCTCCACCGACAAAGAATGGTGATGGTGGTGATAAGGGTCAGAAACAAGTGAAGGAGAACAACGAGGGAAAAATTTCCCATTCTACCACCACTCAGACTTGTGAAGGTTTCAACAAGTGCTCGGATGATGGGGACATGCTTGCGTGCATTGTAATAACTGGTACTAATTGTTCAGCACTGCTTTTGGTTATTTCATGAATTCTCATTGATAAATGGTTTGTTTCTTTATTTGTGTGTGTGTTTACTGTTTTGGTCCATGTGTTATTGGTTGTTATTTGTGTTTGTGTTAATAATAGGAGGACATTCACTGTGCACATACACATATAAAGGGGAGAATACTCTAGTTTTCTCTGTTCAGGATGACTATATTAAACTGTTAGTCTTTGGATGGTATGGAATTCTAGTTAGATTCTGTTTACCAAATTGATAATGTCTTGATAACTGAATGCTCATGCACTTGATGCAGCAGTGTGAAAGGTGCTGGCAGTTATTTATTTGATTGCAAAGCACTTGATGCTCATGCAATTTTCCTCCAGCTTCACTACTTTAAGAAAATGGAAATAAATTCATCCTCTGTTTCTGCCATTTATAGGATAGGTTTTTTAGAAAAGAACAACTTCGATTCAAAAGAACGCAAATGAAGCTTAGACAAAATTATTGAATTTAACTTGGTTTCATATTTATCACTGAAATTGTTTTCCTACTAACCAAAGTGAGAAAAGGCTATTTTTGTTGTTCTTAGATTTTAGGTTTCAATTTAATTCCTGGCTTTGGGAAATGAATTTGTATGATTAATTTAGATTCTCAAGAAGTGTTTGATAAATTTTAAAGTTAGCTTCATATATCAATGTAAATTAGAATCCTTTCTTAAATATTAGTAGTTCTTAGTTTTCCTAAATTTTGATTTTGAACTAGTTTAGCGACAATTTTCGAGTAAATTTTTTATGACCTTTTTTATATAAATTTTAAGGTAAAAAAAAAAGGAAAGAGAATTAAGGGAACTTTTGCTATTTCATTTGAACTACTTTTGCATAAGTTAACTTGTATAAACTCCTTCATATAGTTTCTATTAATTTTTATTTTTAACTTGTGCATAAACTAATTTTAGTTTATGGAGAAGTTTATTTCATATTTGTTCCTAGTTATTTATAAAGTCCCTCCAACCTCCCCTCCCCCCAGCCTTTGGTAACCCTGATTGCTCATTGTGCATCAGTTGCTACTTTAACAATTTCAATTTTTAAATAATGAATTAATGTCGCTGAAAGAAAATTTTTAGAAGTTAGAAAAAAGTTATTTGTTGGTATACTTTTTGAGAAAAATTAACCGGTCAGAGGTAAGTGAGTGATCACTGCTTAATTAATCAAGTGTGTTCTTTGTGGTGCAACTAATCTGTTTTTATGTTGTTCTGCTTCTGCTTCTTCTGCTATACCGTATGTTTATGGCATGATGGATTCTTGTGGTATTCCTACGGCAGTAGTCATTCTCATGGCAACACAGATTCAGAAAATGGTTATGGAAGAAAGTTCCCTCCTAGAAAAGGACCACTACGACCCAATCTGACCCCTTTTTGTGGGTATATCCTCGGCCCATAAGCTTGAGTTAAACACTAATGACCAAACGTTAATGTTGACAGTATCAATCTCTTATCATTTTCAGCACACTTACATCTTTGTTTATTCGGACAAAACTTCACCTATGATGCGTCTTCAAGTGACCAACCCCACCTTCTGTTCTCATCCTTTCTCTTCCCTTCTCTTGTTCTCCTCTATTTTCCAGTTACCTTCGCTGGCCACCCACCATTCTTTTTGTTTTCCATCTCATAACTTTTTTGCTTCCCTATTCATTCTACCCTATGCCTCTCCTGTTATTTGGTCATTTGTGGGGTTTGGTGATCTACTTTTATTATGGGCAATTCTCAAGGCTGATTTGTTATCACTATGCAATTGCGTAGGGATGTCAACCTTTATTTTAAGGTCTTCAAGGATGATCTTCATCCATAGTCCTTCACACTCGCCTTAAGCAAGGGCTTGAAATTCAGTTTCTGCACTAGAACGAGATACTCTATCTTGTTTTTTGCTTCTCTAGGTCATTAGACTTTTCCAAAGAAAGATACAATACCTACATTTATATTTTCTTTCGGTATTAGATCTTGCATAGTCTGCATCAATAGATGTCAAGGTCAAAGTGTCTCCTTTCCCAATAAAATAACCCCTTTCCTAGGCTTGATTTCAAGTACTGAAGAATTTTGTCCGCTTGTATGTGTCTTTCTGTTGCATAATGCATAAACTAACTTACCACACTAACTGCATAAGCAATGTATGATCTTGTGTGTGATAAATAAACAAGTTTTCCTAGCAATATCTGATATATTGTTTTTTTCTAAAGGAGATCTCTATTCGCTTCCAATTATATGATTCTGTTCAATATACACGACGACTCTCAGGATAATAACATTTATACCATTTCTATCAAGAGAATAATCAATAAATACACATTTAAGAGCTCTAGGATCTAATTTTTTGCAATTAGAATTATCAGAGTGAACAAATACACAACATCCAAATACTCAATAAGGTAGACTTGACACTAAAGGAGTAGTGGGAACAAAAGACAAAATGGACTCAATAGGACTATAGTTATTTAAGATATGGGTGGATAACTTGTTGATGAGGTATGTAGCAGTTAACATAGCTTCTCCCCAATAGGTTTTAGGAACAAACATCTGGAAAAGGAGGGCTCCAGCTACCTCTAAAAGATGACGGTTTTTCCTTTTTGCAACTCTGTTTTGTTGTGGAGTGTTAAAACATGTTAGTTCATAAACAATACCATTATGAGACAAATTTGGAGAATTCTTGATTTACATATGTAGTACCATTATCGGACCTAATTCTTTTGATATTTTTTCCAAATTGATTTTTAACAAGATAAAAAAAGTTAACAAAAATTTGAAAGACATTAGATTTACTTTTCATAATGTATGTCCACTTGACACGGGTACAATCATATAACAAACCATTTTGCTCTAGAAATATATTCTAAAATAGGTTTCCAAACATTAAAGTGAATCAAGTCGAATGGGAAATTACCTTTTTTTATCATAGATGGGATAAGATGCATGATGATGCTTTGACAGTTGACAAATATGACATTTGAAAGACTTAATAGACTTGGTAGTGAACAAATCAGGGATTAGAGATTTTATAAGGTTGAAGGACATATGCCCAAGTCTTTTATGATGAAGTTATATTTAGGAATTTGCCCATGTTTTTCATGTTGCTTGTTGGCTTTTGACCTTTGTTTCGTTTTGGCCCTTGGATACCAATAGATACAACCCACACTGCTCCTTAGCAATTAAAATTGTCTTGCTCATGACAAGGTCTTGAAATACACAATAAGAAGGGAAGTTACTGAACAATTCAAATCTTTTGGGTAAGTTTTTGTACAGAGATGAGGCTAGTTAGTTGTGGGACATACAAAACATCCTTGAATACAATAGATGGTTCTAAAGTTATATTTCTGGATTCGCATGAGTATACTATTACCATTTGCAAGTGTAATGAGTTATTCTATGGTTATTTTGACATACGAATTGAAGAGCTTAGCTTAGGAAAAGGAGTCATGTGATCAGTTGCTCCTGAATGAAGAATCCAAACACACTAAGACAAAGGTCCAATAGTATTGAATGCACTCTTACCTTTCTTACCTTTCATGGGTAGGGTATACCATCCAAAGAACTTAGTCATTGTTGCTAAACTAGTGATAATTTGTTATGGTCTAAATATGTTTTTAGTTGCACAAATATGAAGAGTTTTTATTCAGTCCTTCGAAATTCTATTTGTTGGCTTTGGTCCTCTTAAATTAAATTTTTTTGCAATGGTCTCTATATTAGTGATAAAGTGGCTTGCATCTAGATATGTTGTCAAATTGGTCACTGATGTGACATGTCTAGATTCATTTCACGTAATCATTAAATAGTTACAAGGACCATCTTTAAAAACAGATATATAAGGACCAAAGCTAAAATATATTTTAAGGACTAAAAATGAAAATTTGTGATATTTATAGGATCAAAAAACATATAACTAACCCTTTGTTTAATTGTTGGAAAAATATGTGTCTAGTCTTTGTACTTTTGGTTAAACTGGGTTTTAGTCCCTATAATTTCATATTGATAATTAGTGCCAAAACTCTGGTAAACATGTGAATTTAGTCCCTCATCCTATTTTTTAGCATTCAAAAACCATCCCTAAATGTTAAATTTAAGCATTCAGAAGGAATAATTTCACATATTTTTAAGCGATGGAGGACTAATTCATCAATTTAAAAGTACAAGGAGTAAAATTTTGTTTGACAAAAAAGTATAGGGACTAAAAACATACTTTTCCCTTCAATTTTTAACCAATCAGTCCTTGTGGTGGTGGAGCTAGTTTTTAAACAGGACCCAATCCTTTTCTTTAGAGACTGGAAAGGCTTAGTTAATTACCATAGTCCTATTTGCTTTCATTTAGGTATTGATTGCTCATAAGACGCAAAGTAAGCGTCTATATTCATTACTTTTAGTTTAATCTGCTGAACCAGTCAGTCTGATCCGACTTGTTTTAAGAACTTTGACTGTGAGGTGTGTGTGCATTTGTGGCCTATGGGCCTTTATCAGCTTGTGGAGAAACAAACCAAACAATAATTCTGCATTCACCTCTCTATTTTAAATGATGTTCATGATAGGAGATTCCTTCAGTACCCTTTGTTTCTTAGGCTGGTACCTTTGTATCTTTAAGTAACTGGATCAATTGGAGAAATAGTAACCACTAATTGTTGAGGTGTACTATAGCATGTTACTTGTGTTGAAACTATTGGTCAATTTTTTAACTAATGTAGTATTGTTTTCACGAAAGTCAAAATTATGAACTTATTTTGTATTCATATTCCTTGTAAACTACAACCAGATCCCAAATACTTGGTTGTTCTTCTTCAAAACAGAGGACATGACATCATCAAAGTGAAGCTTCATACTGATCTCGAAAATGTTGGAGATATAGAAGTTGACAAAAATAAAACAGAAAAGGTATTAATCATATTATCTTAAATTGACCTTTTTTTTTTAATTAATGTTTTTATTTATGTATCAAGTTACTATTTAATTCTGCATATCCCTTGTTCTTCAAACTGAAGAAAAAGGCCTGATATTTACTGCTTCCTGACCGCTGTCTCAATTTATTGTTTATTTTGGGAGACAATCCGAACTTAAGTATTATTTTCGACAAACAAAATGTTGTTTGTTAAAAAATACCAGTGAGCATTTGACAAAGGGTTTTGGGTAAATTGAATCAATTTTATCATTTTTCAGGACTCATTTTCATTATATTTATGTAACAGTTACTAAGTTATGAAGTAGAATGAAAAGGACACTAATGATAGTGTTCCTCAATATTGTTAGGGTAAGGAAGAGAACGAAAATACATGTAACAGAAATGAAGGAAAAGAGATTTTAAATATATTTTTTTACCTTCAAAATTTTAATAGTATTAAAACCTATCTTATTTTAGGTAGAAGAATCTGAATGTTCATGAAATCTCATTCTAATTGCTCTACTAATTCTCTTAAATCAATGGAATGTGGGCTGAAAGTGTTGTGTTCCTGGGAGCGCATCATTCCATTTTCTTTTCTTCTTTCCATTACTATAGTGCTTTCCAACAAGGGGTTGGCTGTTCCCTTATTTTCCATTTCAGTTCATTTTGTTAAACTTATCCAAACTTATAATAATCTGGAAATTTTGAATTTAATTGAATTTGGATTATAATGTCTGTTTATGTCTACTTACCTTAAGAAAGTAATTCTTTTACAAACTGTCTTAATTTCAATTGTGCAATTTGCAAATCCAGTATCACTTCATGGCTCACACTTCTTGCTCTTCCTTGTGCCTCTGTCTATGAAGAACAGGGTAATCTTATTTGTTGGTTTTTGCACTTGCTGTCTCAAGATGATCTGTTCAAGCTTGTGTTCTCTATATTCTTTTAGATGTTTTTCATGAGAAATAAACTTGATGACCAAAACTTCTTTCTGTACTCAATTACATTTGGTTTCTACATTTCCCACCTTACTGCCTCTGCACTCTTATTTTTCAGATCAATATTACACGAAGTAGCAGTGAAAGTACCCAATTGATTTTGAATGCTGGAAAAGAGGATTGTGTGCTTCCACTGGTTCATACACCTCAAGACAATTTTGTTTTGCGTCTTCCTTCTTATGACAAAGTTTTAACTCCAGTAAATGGTGCCTATTTCCTCATATTGATGGTCCTAATGTTTGGAGCCACATGGGTTTGCTGCTCTTGCAGGAAGAAACGTCAGAATGAGATTCCATATCAAGAGCTTGAAATGGCACTGCCTGAGTCTGCTTCAGCTGCCAACATGGAATCCGCCGAAGGTTGGGATCAGGACTGGGACGACGATTGGGACGACAACGTGGCGGTGAAGTCGCCAGCAGCACTTGCAGCAAGCATATCAGCAAATGGCCTTACTTCTAGATCATCAAACAAAGATGGATGGGAGAATAACTGGGATGATTAGTTATGAGCAGGCAAAAGATAAGGGAAATGGTATGATGTTAACCTCAAAAGTAGAAAAGAAGGAAGAAGTGGAAGAAGCAGGAAAGCAAGGTGAAGCACAAGAATGAGGGATGTGACCAATGTGGCTTTGCTGGGGCTTAATTTTGATGCATGTTCCATGCAAGGGACACAGAAAAAGGCAAGAGGAAGTGTAATAGTTATAACACATTGGATTTTGGTATTGAACATGTAATAGTGAGAGCCCTAGCCAAAACGGGAGACTAAAGAAACTGTAAATGAAATATAGGAGGTAAAATATATCTTGGTTTTGTCAAATTTATATACACACTATTCTTGTGATCTCAAAAATAAGAACTTCTGTTATGATTAAGGCTTCTTTGAGGCTAGTTTTTCTTCATAAAGGGTGCTTGAGGCTGATTTCTGAAATTTGTTGTTGGGTTGGAAGTCCCTTTTTTCCTTACCAAGTAGTAAGTAATGGTTATGATTTTATTGTTCTCTTTGACATTAAATCTTGAAAGATACAAATTTTTCATGTTGTCTAGCCATACAAACATAACAAAAAAATAAAATTTCTTGTTGCCCAGAGATCATTCAATCTGAAACTGAATGAGAAATTATTATTTTTTTCTATTTGATTTATCTGGTCTTTTTTTAGATAAAAGGTTAGGCAGATAAAAGTTCTTGAGACAAACTGTCTTCTGAATGTATTTTCAATTTGATTTATTGGTTGGGGTGATAATAACTATCCCTTCATTACCATGATTTTTATTAAATCAAATATGATAAACAATGTCAAACTTTTAAGATTGTATCATTATTATTCCAAATTTTGGTCTCATGACTTAAATTGCTAAGTAACTCTTAACATTTTATGAAAAGGGTTGTTTGTATAACAATGAGTCGTTTTCACCACACTAATAGAATCCATTGAAAAAATTGTTAAACAAATAAAATTTCTAAGTAATGACAACAGTGAAAAGATTATTTTAAGCAATAAAATAAATACCTTATCTGAAAATACTTTAATTATTAAAGCTTTTATTTTAGTCAAATAAAAGACGGTAGTTAGAAAGAAAAAAAATATTAAAATTTAATATTGATTATTTTAATTGGGAAATAATAAAATTATTCGTAATGTTACAATTTTTATTTTTCTTTTATGGAAACTCAATGTTATAGTTATAAAATGTTTTTAGAAACCAAGAGGTGATACATTGAAGTGATATAATACTTTACATTATTTAAAAGTAAATTTAGTAAAAACGTTATATATCATTTTTCCTTTTTATAAAGTAATAATAATATATTTATAAAATATTATTAAAACATTATTTTATAAATTAATTTTTTTAACTTCTAAAATATTATTGCAGTTTAAAAAAATATTACTAAATTAGGCATTTTTATAAACATTTTGGCTGAAATTTTCTAGGACTAAAAATTAATTAATAAATATTTACATTATTAAAGGAATAAATGTGAATATTTTCTGAAAAAGCATATAAATATAAGACAATTTTTTTAGTTTTTTAAATTATTTTTAATTGAATTGCATATATCTTGATTTGAGTGTTGGATGATGCTCAAATATTGCATCAATAAATTAAAAGAAAAATCTATAATTGGATCGATATATAAAACAATGTGCCAATAAATAATTTAAAAATATTTTATCATGATATATATATATATATAACACCTAAAATTATTTATCAAATATTGTAATTTTAAATATTAATTTATTTAAATAAAATAAATATCAAAAGATATTATAATAAAATAAATTATTTCTATTTAATCAAATCAAATCATAATTGATATAATACTTTATTAATTATTTATATTTTAAAATGACATGTACATATTAAATATTACTCAATTTAAAATGAGATATTAAATTAGATTAAGGTTAATAGATTATTAAAAGTATAATAACAAATTTGATTTTTACTTTAAAACGAATTCAATTTGTGAATTAATATATGTAAGACATGTGAAAGTATTAATTCACCGTTACAAGGATTGAGTCAATTACTATAATGTTCTAAATAGAGTATTTAAAATGAGTTCCTTTAACTCACTTCCAGAAATACAATACAAGGGCAAAAAATTGAAAAGTGGTATAGTATTATTATCCTATTATTTCAACTTTAACTAATAAAGTAATCTTGAGATTGGTAATTTGATTGTATGTTATAGGAAAATACTTTTATAGTTTTAGATACCATAAAACAAATGGTTGTTGATGATGATTGGTGGTATACTGTTTTGCATACGCAATAAAGTAGTATACTTAGACTCCAAAATGTTTTTTTTTTTAAGAAATACAATAAACATATGAAAGTTATGTCTTGGTATTTTTCATATTGAGTTCCAATAATTTTACTCGTTTTGATTTTATTTTTTTTACACTCTATTGTTGTATAATGAATATATGTATATGTTTATATGTGTATACAACAATTTTATTTAGATATAACGAAGTTATTCTTAGGTACTTTTCATATTTAGTTCAAACAATTTCATTTCTACTATTTAACATTATTGTTATATAATAAATATATGTGCATGTGTATATTTTAGGTATAACATTAAGATTCGTGCAATTGATTAAATAAATTCAAACACTTTTGTAGTTTTTGACAGTGATGCCACCGCACTCTTCAAGAATTATGTGCATAGATCTTTGAATTTCATAACAAGGTGTCAAACATTTTTTTTTATTATTTCTTTACTACTTTACGTATTTAATATTGAAAGACTTAAATAATGCTTCTAGTTTTAGAACACTCCTTCTTGTCATATTTTAAAGAAGTTTGCAGTTTTGATTAATAAAACTATTATATTCATAATTGAGTGTAAAAATGATCAAAGTTTTAGATTTTGAGCAATCAATTCGAATTTAAAAAGTTGTATTAATTGTAAACAATATCATTCAAAAGTTCAATGATACTATTATAAAGTAAGTGGTAAATACTTCTTTGATTTATGTATGTAATTTTATATTTTTCTCATTTACATTTACAATATTAATGATGTTTGTTTGAAAGATGAATATTACGATAATAGATAATTCTAAATAAAGCATTCAAGCAATGATGGTCCTTATGTTCACATTGGAGAAATACGTATATTTATTGTTTAAATCATTTAAAGTTTGTAGAGTCTAATTTCATGTATTTCTTTTTATATGATTTGTTAACAAAGTTTTCAAAATGAATCTAATGATTTTGAATCTCAAATCAAACTTTGAGTATTGATATTATTTTGAGTAATGATGTGGTAGTTAATCTACTTAGAAGAGAATGTGCAATTATTTTCCACCCAAGAGACGAAGATTTATCTTTGAAGACATTGAAAAATAAAATAAAATTGAGAAATGAGTACAATAAGTTTTAAATATATGTTTGGATTGTTGTATTTTATAATATATATAAAAACAAGGATTTGTAATCACTTCTAAATGTAATGATTTATTTCAATTTATATATTTTGTAATATGTAAAAGGATTTATCACCAGTTCTAAATGTAATGATTTAATGTTATATACTATGTTACATTGTTCACTATAAGAAGTAGATTCTTCTAATAGTTTTAATATTTTATGGTTTAAATTGATTTAATTGACAATTTTGTTAGGTGATCATTTTTTAGATGATTTTCATGTTCTCAATACTAAATGAATGTTAACTATAACAAAATTACCTAAAATTATTTGTAATCAATTATTTTCGAAACAAGAAAAAAACACGTATTTAATCCAAAATTTATTTCAGTAATTTTGAATTTAATTATTTTTAATTAATTTCAATTTTAAATATCAAATCTTTTGCTATTTTTGTAATATTTAATTATTTATAATCCCTTATAAATGTAATTCTTGCTTTAATGTGTTTCGATTATTCTATTTTATAATATATAATGAGAATAATATCATCAATTCCAATCAATGTAGGGAGGCTAAAACTTCTATTTTTATTCAAACTTATATAATAAATATATTGTATTAAAAATCTCACAGGTTGCATAAGTAAAAGTACCAGTATGAATACATAAGAGAATGGGAATCTAAGAGTGACATGAGAGAGAACGAAAGTAAAAGAAGCATGAGTGTAAAACAAACTAAACATAAATTAATTGCAAAAGAAGTTTTAAAAAGACTTTCTAAATTGGTTACATATATAACCAAACTAAAAGAATTTTATTTTAATTACAATGGTTACAAAATTAGTTTTTAAATAACATTTTTAATTTTATTTTAAAAGTTGTCATTAAATTTATTTATTTTTGCACTAACTAATCAGGTATTTTGGTCTTAAGCTTTAAGTATTCAAAAGTAACTTTAGACTTTGACCATTTGAAGTCAAACAAGTTAGGTTGACGTAAGAGGCAAAAACTCTTTCAAAACCTAATTTTATTTCGTGACTTCAATATGACTTTTTCTTGAACAAAGGCTAATTTGAGTTGGTGGGGACGAGGGTCACTCAACTTGGTCAAATGTTAAAAAGAAACAAAGTGTAGAATTTCATTTTTGACATAAAAAGAGTTAGTTTTTATAAATATATATTAACTTTGAATTGTTATTTTCAAGTTTTGAGAACTTTTGTCACATTACTTTCTCATATTCTATGTAAGTTCTTTCAACTCAAACATCCCATATATTATTAAATTTTTATTTTCTCAAATAATAGTCCCTAATTTTGGTTAATCTTAACTTATTCCATTGTTAAAAGTAAAAAAAAAAATCTATATTGTAAATTTGAAATTTAAAAATTTGAATTTTCACACATGCATCAAACTATTAGTGGATTCATGTAATTTTTTTTATAATTCACTCATTGAATTCAGACGTGTTTTTAAAATTTATTCTTATATAATGAAAGTAAAATCTTCATTATCTTGACAATGAAACTATCTTTATATTCTACTCGATTTTGAACCAAGTGATTTCATCATTTTGCTATATACACATTATTCTCTTATTTTATATTTTATTTGAATATCATGAAATGCATGAAAAGTTACTTTTAACTCAACTATTAGAACTCATTTACTTTGGTTCCTATTACATGCTTACTAGCTTAAAAGGGACTCAAACTTTCCCTGGAATAAACTAGCGAACGTAAATTGAGCTAAAATATTTAGAAACTGAAATAAGCTTTAAAAAATAATAGTTATAATACTTACTGGATAAAAGTTTTACATGATCAGTTAATTAAAAATTAATATTAATATAACTTTTAACATCATTGTTATAAAAAGTAATCGTATGTAAAAAGTAGCATATAGAATAACATTTCTTCTAATGAACATGGTTTATTCTAGAGATTTTTTCTGAACCATTAAATATCAGAGTCTTCTTGGATTCTTCTTACGCAAGAGTCATGACACTAACTAATTATTATGGTTCCATAAAGTAATTCATATGCTCTTCTTCAAGGCCAAAGAATGGTTTTGTTTAAAATTTGATGCACAAGTTCTGCTACACAATTATCTTGCCATGTATGTGCTCATTCAGTCCATGGAATGTGTGTCATTTTGTCTCCACAAAGTAAACCAAAAGATGGAAGTGCATGGATGGCAGCATGGTTTCAAAGTTTATTTCTATTTCAAACTTCTTCATCAAACTTCATGTTAATCATTTCTTTCTTGCACCACTTAATGTTATTCTTTTCTTTTTCTAAGAACTTGTTAACTATACACAAAAGTAGTTTTGAAAAAGTTGATGAATGAAGTTGGAGATTTCATTAATAATAAATAAGTTTCATTTAATAGAAAAAAGTATAAATTCAAGGTATCAAGATATAAAGTACAATTTTCAATTAGACTCTCAAAAGCCATAAAAACCTTTGCATCTAAAACAATTATCATTCTCAGATAAAGAGACACATATTACAGGAGCTATAGTATTTGACAATTTTTTGCTTGAAGCAAAAAACACAGCATTGTTACAACTATAAGTAGGTTAATTGTTGGTATCATCCAACCATTGATTACTGAGGATATAATGAACTGCAGAGTAATCTACACACTCCTTTTATTTACTGTTTTACACGTAGACATAATCATCTTTGTATATGGTAGCGTGAACGTAAATCAATAAGCTAAATCGAACATAATTTCTGATGATTAAAGTGTGCAATATTTTTTTATTCTTCTTTCAAGATTTTCACACATGGCATGATTGTCATGCAGTGCACCAAATGTTGCCATTTGAAAAAGCTTGTGAGTTGGTGGTGCTTTTAAGGACATCTTGTGCCTGTGCTTTCATGATGTCGAACCAACAAAGCCTATTTGATAAGGTTGTGTTGTGTGCCACTCCTCCAACAATTTTTTTTATATCACCAATGCCAATTTTTTTCACTTGATGTCCAAGCTTTAATTATTAAATTTACTACCACCAACAATTACTATCATCAAGTGCCACAGTTCTACCAAAGAGAAACAAAAAATATTAGTGTTGGGTTTGAAAGTGTGAATAAAGCAAGTGGGTACTTTTCTTCTTCCCTTTACTTGTTTTTTCTCTTCGGTGCATTGTTTGTGGCTGCGTCCAATTATTCTTTGTGATGGCTTCTGTGTGTTCCCTTTTCCTTTTAGTTTATTCTAAAACTCTTCTTTGTTTTCATACGGAAAGGGGAAAAGGAAAAGCGGGTTATACAACGTTTTTCAACCAAAAGATAAATATTGGCAACAGAACTTTTTCATTTTTTAAAGATATACTTTGTTATGTTTTCTACATTTCATATTGCTTCTAATAGTAAAAGAAGTGAAGATATATACTCACTGGATTAGTATCAAATTTTATTTACTAACAATAGGACATTAAGTATTAAGATTTCATTTATAGTTCAATATAAATAATATAATACAAATTTGTATTCAAATGTTATTATTGTGAGATCAACCAATATGCAAAAATTGATTGTGGGATCAACAAAAGTTACATTATCACAAAGACAAAAAGTGAAAATAATAGTACTATATTTATGAAGAGACTAATTTGAAAATTGTGTGTGCATAATAGATCAAAAGTGAATAACATCTTCCATAGTGTAGTCTCTCTCTAGACCAAACTTTGGGTTTATCTCCATTTGTCTATCACGTGTTCCATAGTGAAGTCTCTCTACAGTGCAGCAGAGCTTGCCCTCTGAACTCAGGACCGTTTATTCGCATGAACCATCCTTTCACAGTCATTAAAGTTCAGTGTCATTTAGCAGTGTACCATATTCTAGGTGGGGTACTTGATACAAAGTACCAACATGAATAACGCACAACTTGTCTCGGCATGAGGAAACCGTAAAATTGCAAATAGGTAAAAATTCAGAAAATGCAATTCATTCTTGGAGGGAAATGTATGATAAGAGATATATGATATATTATCCTTGTATCAGCCGTCTAACTGGTGAAGAAAAATCCAGTAATACATTAAGAGATGAACAAAATTTAAGAGGCCTAAAAAAGAAGAAAATTTCAACAACTTAAAACAACCAAAAGTTGGTGACTGAATGATATTCTTTGCATGTATAGAGCTTTTTAACCGGATTGTACTTCACCAGGTACTGCAATATGTGCTGTTTCTCAAAGACTGCAACAAAACTCATGCTAATTCCTCTAGTCCTTCTGAAGGGCATTGGATTAATTCTAGTATGTTGACTACCTCAGCCATATCTGGACGGTTTGATGGCACTTGTGATGCACAAATCAACCCCAATTTTATCACAGGAATTGCTTCCTCTGCAGCAAAGTTACCAAGGAGCCTTCCATCAACACATTGCTCCACCTTGCCTTCTTCCAATGCACCCCTCACCATGTCACAAAGAACCACCACATCATCCTCCATGTATTCCACAGGTCTTTTTCCTGTCACCACCTCCAGCACCAGGATCCCAAAACCATATATGTCACACTTCTCGGTTATCTTAACCGTCCGGCAAGCAAACTCCGGCGCCATGTATCCGAGTGCACTCTGAATTTTGCTGCTCAAAACACAATGCTCTAGCATTGGCAGTAGTTTCACCAAGCCAAAATCTCCAACCTTTGGCTCACCAGAACAGTCAATGAGAACATTGGTTGACTTAAGATTGTAGTGGATTATGTTCATTTGGTGCAAATGGGCCAACCCTTTTGCCATGCCATAAATAATCTTGAACCTTTGAGGCCATGACAAGACAGTTTTGCTGTTATCATCATGTAGAAGTTTATGCAAACTCCCAGAAGAGAGGTACTCATAAATCAGGAGTTGCAAGGATGAAGTCCAATAATAACCTTCAAGGGCCACAAGATTGGAGTGCCTGATCTTTCCAAGCTTTTTGATTTCTCTCTCAAAGTCTTCTTGGGACTTGATCAAACTGGAGACTGTAAGCTTCTTGATTGCAACAGCTTGTCCATCACGAAGGAAAGTGCGATAAACAACTCCAAATCCACCACGGCCTATTTCACTTTCTTTGTTGAGAAGATTATGTGCTCCATCAGCAAAGTCTGCATCACCAGAAAACATGACAAGCTTGCCGTAGTTTGGATCATTTGCAGGCGAACCACTATAGTCCTCACCCCCAGATAATGCAAATGTAGCAGGCATACGCTCCATCGATGAACGCACGTGGATATTTAGGACAGTGATAGCCACCACCCCAATGGCGATAAAAGCAGCTGCTCCAATAGCAATAAGAGCAGAGATACTTAGTATGATTTTGTGCCGATGAGTCTGTGAGGAAATGCTGGAGTTGGAACCTGAGGAATTGGGGTTCAGGACTATAGGTTTGGGATGAACAGATGGACAGGAGTGGTTGACAACAGAACCACACAGCAATGGGTTATCGGAGACTGATGAGGAGGAGATGGTGTTGAAGAAGCCACCCACAGGTAGTTCACCTTCAAGGTGGTTGTAGGACACATTAAATGAGGAAAGATGAGAAAGATTTGTTAACTCCTTGGGTAAACTTCCAGAGAGTTCATTCCATGACAAATCTACATATTGAAGATTGGTGAGGTTTGCAATGGCTGCAGGGATTGAACCAGTAAGCTTGTTGTGAGAAAGAATCCTGCACAACTCAATGGAAAAGCAGACAGAAAACAGTTAGACAAAACATTGTAGGCATGTTAACTTACAAAAGATGTCAACTTTTCTCAATTATCTTTGACAGAAGCACACAAAAAAAAGGCCTTTTCAATTTGGAAACACAAATCAGTCAGGTTAAGTAATAAAAAACAAAACATTTGTGCAACTGGGACATCAAGAAAACTTACAAAAATGTTAGAGATGAACACTTGTCAATTTGGGCTGGGATTCTCCCACCTAGGAAGTTCTTTTGCAGCCTTAGCTCCCTGAGCGAAATTGCCCCTTCTATTTCAGAAGGAATGCTTCCATTAAGCTTGTTGTCACTTAGGTCAATAATGTACAAAGACTTAAGTTCACCTATACCCACAGGAATGGGACCAGAGATATTGTTAGCAGAGATATTCAAGACTTGTAGGCTACTAAGTCCTCCAATGCCAGATGGAAGCACACCAGAAAATGCATTGAATGACAAATCAAGAAGCTCAAGACCATGATAAGATGTAGGTGTGGAGTTAAGTGCAGGATCATTGCCCTTGCTGAAACCATTCCCAGAAAGATAGATGCTTTGCACGCCCATCTTAAAAATCCATGAAGGAACATGGCCTGCCAATTGATTGTGGCTGATGTCCAGAGCCAAAAGCTTAGTGCAGTTCAGCATAGAATCAGGCAAGTTTCCAGTCAACTGATTCCTGGACAAATTCAATCTATGCAAAGAGTCAAGATTTCCAAATGACTTAGGAATCCAACCAGAAAATGAATTGGCAGAAAGATCCAACATGTCTAGATTCTTCAATTCTCCAATCCAGTCAGGAATGCCCCCTGTGAATGAATTTCCCTGCAAACTGAGTGATGTGCAAGAAGTGAGTCTTTGCATTGACTGAGGGAGTTCTCCAGAGAGAAAATTACCACTCAAGTCAAGTGATTTCAGAAGTAAGCAGCCTCCAATATCCCCAGGAAGCCTTCCACTAAACCTGTTCCTCCGAAGACTCAACTCCCTCATATCATACAGATTCTGAATGCCTTCAGGAATTTCTCCCTCCAGCATGTTGTCCGACAGATCAAGTGACTGTAGCCCCCTCAAGAACCACACTCCATTAGGCAATTCCCCGTGGAGCTGGTTAGAGGAGAAGTTAACAGCTGCCAAATTGGAGCAGGAACTCAAGGACTCGGGAATTTTACCCGTGAGGTTGTTCTTGGCAAATGAAACTGTCCTGAGAGAGCCACATTGTTGGAAAAACCCTTCTGGGATCTCCCCAGAGAGATTGTTGTCACTGAAGTCCACAGCCTGTAAACTCCCAAGGCGAGGAAGATCAGGGTTTATAGGCCCTGTGAAGTTGTTCCTTGAAAGGGAGAGAATTTGAAGGAACTGCAACCTCAATAAGCCCCTATCAACATGCCCAGAAAGAGAGAACCCATCAAGAACAAGAGCAGTGACCCTATTGGATGAAGGATCACACTTCACACCTTCCCAATTACAAGGACTGTAATCATCCTCATTCCAAGAAGAGAGTTTCCTTTTGGGATCTTCCAAACCAGCCTTGAACACAATCAAACCCAACACATCATCATTGAAACCAGGGTCCGCAGAAACCACCAACACAACCGAAGCAAGAATAGCCAGAAACAACACACACATGCTGAATTGCATCATATTTATAGATTGATGTTATGAAGAGTGTTCAAATTTCAACAAAATTCTACCCCTTAACACGAACAACTCTGTTATCATTTGGTTGCATATCCGGAAGAAAAGGTCGGTAGGTCCTAACAAAGCACAACATATACACCACCAAACCTCATCTCACCTCACAAACAGAAGGGGAAGTTTCTTCTTGACACGAGACACAGTAGCTTAGAAAAGGACACAAAATGGAAACAGAAGTTGCAAGCATCCAAATCTCAGCGAATATAAACAAAAAGGAAGGACTAGAAACAAACAAACGGGGAAAACAAATAAATAAATAAAAGGATTAGACAATAAAAGCCATGTGAAGATGAAAAAGAGAAAAACAAATTAAAGCAAATTCAGGAAATTCCCTTTTGGCCTTTTCTTTTTTCCTGTTCAGAATTTCAAAATCACCCTTCAAGAACAGCACTCACACACGGATACTGAGAGAGTGCCAATATGATCACACACTAATGAATTTGACAAGAAAACAAAAGGGTGGAAAAAAATTGATTTTTTTAAGAGGGTATGAAACGAAATTTGAAAACGAAGGACAATTTGATAGTATTTGATATTGATTCCCAGGGAAAGCGGCGAAAGGGACGCAGAGCTATAATAAAGAAGGCCTCGAGGTAAGAGAAGCCATTAACGGAAGAGGGAGAGAGACAGAGGAAGTGAGAATTGAGTTGAAGAGTGAAGGGTAGAAAGTGTGGGAGAGAGAAAAGCATAAATTAGTGCTTGTGCTGTGAAGTTTGGTTTGTTCTATTCTTAAAGTCTTCTATGCCTTCTGCGTAGTGTCAGAGAGAGTAAAGTGATGCATTTAAAGCTTCTAACGTCAAAGACAGAGAAAGAGAGAGAGAGTGTGTGTGTTCTTGTACTGTATGTGTCATGTGTTTGTAGCAGAAACGCTTTATTTATGGTATGTTGCTGTATACTTGTTTTTTTACTATTATTATTATTATTTAAAAATTTTAATTCAATGCTTAGCTATGCATTGTAATAATATTATAACAATAGTATTAAAAATATAACGAAAATAAATACTATATTAAATAATCCACAATGTAAAATTTCCTATGGTTGGATAGTTCTGAGTTTAGTATAAGCTGGACTACGTTGGATGGTCAAACCAATATCCAATGTGATCCAGGTGGCCTTTTCTGGTAACAAAATTGGCCTTTTGTCGAGTTTAAGCCAATTTTTTTAACTATTATTAAAGTATTTATTAGTTTTCTATGGTTTTTGTCATGGAATAGACTATTTTTCTTTTTTTATTATTTTTTTTCCTCAAAGAACCTTTCGATCGTTAAAGTTATACAAATTCAAGAGTTTCTTTTTACTTTCAAGAAGCTGAAACGGCTTATATAATTGTAAATAAGAAAATAAATATTTTAGTAACAATTTTAAATTTCGATATTCAACGTTAATCTTTTGAGATACACTTAAGAATCATATGGACCTCGTTTTAACGTTAGAAAATAATATAATTTACTTTATTCTAAATTAGTAACTATAAACCCGATTTCTCATGAAACTGAAAAGATCCTTATCAGACCAAGTTGTACAGCACAACGTCATTTAAAGACGACCATTCATAATTTCAAATACATACAATCATTAAGTTTAATCTGAAAGCATGCTTCTTCAATAATGATCGTCGCAATATCAACAATTGCAACAATAAATTAATTATATTATTTGAGAAAAATGCATATCTATTAGATTTCCCACCTATTATTCTTCAGACACGTTTTATTATGATTACAGTTTTCATGATTTGATTTTTTTTATGTAGCAAAATCCATTTGTGGGCATAATTGGTGTTGAAGGGTAGTACAAGTATTCATAGTTTGACAGAATATAATAGAATAAAAGATGGTCCTCCCTCACTCGCTGGTTTGTGCAGTGTAATTGAAAACTTGAACAGAGTTAGATGAAAGCACAGCGATGCCTCGTGGAAACAATTTATTGCAGAAGGAGACAGGTATCTGTTTCAAAGAATAAAAAGGAACCAACCAAATGATGTTTCCACAACACTTGCTGCAAAGAGAGTCAAAAATCGCCTTTCTCAACTATTCTTTGTCAATTTCTTCATTCATTTTGAAATAGTTATGGGCTTTACTAAACTCCAAATTGGTTCAACAATCCTGACTTAAGATGCTAACTTACTACATTTACATATTTTTTTGTCAAAATATTTAATATGATTGATTTAAACTTTTATTGAAAAGATAAAAAAAATTTTATAAAATTATTTTTATTTAGTTTAGTAGTATTATAATTTTCAATTTGAACATAGTAAAGTTTTATAAATTAACTAAACTTATAAACCACACTAACTCAACATAATATTTTTTAAAACCAAATCGAATTTTTTAACAAGCCCAAATCTTAATTTATATATATATATATATTAAAACAATAGATAATATTTCCTTTTTTACCGTACTATACTTTTGCTGTGTTTCATTCCAAGCTCCTGAATGATATTTTATTATTTGTTCTGGATTTTCTTTTAATTTTTGTTTTAGAATTCCTCCAAATCCTAATTCCGATGCATCTGTTTCAACTATTAGGCTGGTTTTCGGATTTTGTATACCTAAACAGGGAATAGTTTTTACAAGAGTTTTAATTTTTATTATGCTTTCCGTATGTTCATTTTCCCAAGGTTTCGGATTTTTTCTAAGCCTATTAAACAGAGGTTTGGCTATTATCCGAATTTCTGGAATAAAATCTGCAACATAATTAAGACACCCTAGAAATCTTTGTAATTGAGTTTTGTTTTTTATTTCATTAGGAAACTTTTTAGCAAACTCGATGCTTCTAGTAATAGGAATTATGGTTCCTTTCCAAATTTCGTATCCTAGGAACCTAACTTTAGTGACTGCCAGAGTCATTTTCTTGGCTGATATTACTAATCTGTTTCTTTTTATTAGTTCTTTGAATGTTTTTAAATGTTTTAAATGTTGTTCTATTGAGTCTGAGAATATTAACACGTCATCCAGATAAACAATGGCGAATTCTGAATAGGGCATGAGAATATTATTCATAATATTTTGAAATTCTGCCGGGGCGTTTTTTAATCCCATTGGCATTACATTCCATTCGTAATGCCCAAAGGGTACTACAAAGGCGGTTTTGTGTTTATCTTCTTCTTTTATCCGAATTTGATAATATCCTGACTTCATGTCGAATTTAGAAAAGATGACGGCTTTGTATAGGTTTTTAACTAATTCTTGTTTATTAGGGAGGGGATATCTTATCCATCTCAATACCCTATTTAAGGGTTTATAATTAATTACCATTCGAGGTTCCCCTCTTTCTTTTTCATTGGCATTATTGACATAGAAAGCTGTACAACTCCACGGTGATTTACTAGGTCGTATTAGTTTTTTGTTTAGAAAGTCCTGTATTTCTTTTTTACAGTATTTTAATATTTTTTTATTCATTTGAACAGGTTTTGCTTTAGTAGGGATATTTCTTTCTGTGAATCCTTCCTCATAGGGAAGACTAATCTCGAAAGAATTTCTTTCCCAGAAGGCCGTAGGGACCTCCGCACATACTTCTTTTAGAAATTCTTTTTCTATCTTAAGTATTTCCCTATTATATGTTTTGATCTGTTGTTCAATTTTTTCGTATTGTATTTCTTTTTGCAATAATTTTATTTGCGAATTTTTATGATTTATTAAGCTTATGAATTCTTCATCTGAGTCTTGTATATTTTTTATTTCTTTATTTTTTATGGGAGTAATGAATTTGAATAAATTTCCTTGGCTTGTTATTCCCAAATTAGTAACGGTAAAGGGATAAATTTGAGTTAGAAAGGGGGTTCTTAAAATTATCTCTTCCGTAATATCTTTTGTTAGTATAAAACTATTATTATAACATCTTCCGTTATTACAAATTTGTGCTTCAGGTAGTTTATATTTAATTTTTAATCCTGAATTGTTGGCGGTAAATAATTTTTGGGTGGTTTTTTCATAGTATGTGGTGGGAATTAATCCTTCACGGATACAGTTTAAATCCGCTCCAGAATCTATTAAGGCTGAGAAGGTTTTGTGAAAGGACTTTCCTATTTTTAGAGCAATTTTTACTCTCCATTTTTGTTGCTTGGTTTTTACTTGGGCTATGAAGTCCTCGTTTAATGGGTCTTCCCTTTCTTCTGAAGTGGAAGGGACATT
>Ga0209489_101172_pt1 | contig 53344 bp, 29 predicted proteins | sample SiratrowhiteBW_FD_187527 | JGI IMG/M metagenome (GOLD analysis project Ga0209489, IMG submission 187527) | Root nodule microbial communities of legume samples collected from California, USA - Siratro white BW (SPAdes) (version 2) | ecosystem: Host-associated > Plants > Roots > Nodule | place...
CTTTTTTGGGCAGAGAAAAAAAAAAAAAAATAGTGCTTTCCACGTTTCACTGTTTCTTCACTCTTCTCTTCTTCTTCTTCTTCACTTCGTCAAAACCCTAAACCCTTGAAATTCCTCAACAACGCAACATCTAATCCAACTATTCTCTTCAGCTCTCTGCAATGCAAAATTCCTAGCTGAGTGCTGTGAATGATCGTTCTGAACTACGCGAATGATGATCGTGGCGTTGTTACTGAGTTTGCTGGTAACGGTGGCGGTGGTGGTGGCGCCGTCACACGCTGCTTCCGGTGGTCCTCACATTGCTGACGTGAACTTGCTCTTGCCGCCAAAAATGACGTATCCAGTTGATTACAGGCTCCAAGGAAGCGACGGTTGCTTCCAATGGTGCTCTTCCGTTTTCCATCACCTTGCTCCGATTTTATATTCGCAATTTTGAAGTATAGTGAAAAAATAAGAAAAAAACTAGGTTATGTCATTTCAGTTCAGTTCAGTTCTACATGTGATAAAAATAAGGAAAACTTAGATGCATTTAGTAGTAGCACAAGTGTTGTTGGTGCTGTTTTCGGATCAGAATTAGATTTCACCTCGATAATTTGCGACAGATTCCATAAAACGTGATTTGTGAAACTCCTTGTAGAACTGCAGCATCTACGATATAAGCTTTTTGTGATGATAACTTTGTTGACAAAACTCAGACATATTTTTTCTTCGGTGCTTTCTGGTGTAGTTTTCAGTGAGAACTGAAGTCTCACATCGGGAGTTTGTGCTGGCCTTCAATGATAACATTTGTTGTGCAGACTACTGGAATTAAACTATAATTCTTAATGGAGAACAATATCTGAAGCATATAAGAAACTACATCTAATATTTCCCCAAACTCTTTTGTTTTTTCTTGTAAATTTTTTTTTAACAAAAGAAAGGTATGAGGGAGTTTTAGGCTGCATTTGTTTTGGGTTATAGTTATCGTATCATACTTCCATTTTCTATAAAAAATCTTGCTCCGAAATTTTGTTTGAAAATTGAATCATTATAGAGGAAACAACTTGATCATGTAATTTCAGTTCAGTTATACTTTGATAATATAACTGTGTTATTTTTTTTATTAAAAAAAGTTTAGTTATAAAGAAGGTTTGGGTAACTTTAAGGTGTGTTTGATGGTGTTTTTGTATTTTAGTTTTTAGATCTATTCTATAAAACAACTTCTGAAGCTGATTTTAGAAGATATAAACAGAGAAGGATATGTGAAAGTGAAAGTATAGGGAAAAACGTATGTAACTGAAACTTGAGAATATATATAGTATATATAGAAAATAAAAGGCATTTAAGAGATCTTTTTGTTTAGAAATAAAAAAGGAGATATTAATTTTGAAAACAAGTTTAGAAAATTACTATTATCAAACAAGGTTTTTTCAGAAACATGACAAAAATTGACCTTAAAATTGTTGTTCTCAAAAAGTGATTCCCTGGTTTCCTAAAGTGGTGTTTGTTGATTGGTTTTGGTTGTTATCATTTGTTATTGAGTTGATTATGATGTTTTTTGTGACATATACTCAGGTCGTGGGATCATCATGATATTCTGTCTGTTGAGCCTGAGTATAATTCAACCAGCAAGTGCTCGACTAGTGCAAGATTAAGATCCATTTCCCCTTACACTGGGCGAAAGGAAACTGCTGTTTATGCTGCGGATTTGAAAACTGGGATTGTAATTCGCTGCAAAGTCTTTATTGACAACATATCACGAATACAGATATTTCATAATTCTATTAAACTTGATTTAGAGGGGCTTGCCACACTACGTGTTCGAGCCTTTGATAGTGAAGGTATTTGTGAAATCTTACTAGTTTTGTACTTATGATGGGATTTTCACACATCATGAAAGTCTGACTCCATTGTGTATTTCTTGGACATGCTTGATTTTGCAATTTGCTGTGCTCTATGTCTTGCCTTTACAGAACTATTCTCTTGAAAATATGCTTTCTTTGCCATATTTTCTTGAAAATTTTGAAATGAGCTTTAATTAACAAAGAAGACATATTAAGGCAGGATCGGCATTATAGGTGCTGTGAAGCTCAATTTACTCTTTTCTGCCTTTTTGCATAGGCATTCAACTATTCAGCATTTATTTATTTATTGTCTATTGATGATTGAATATATAATTATTTCCAGCTTAAAGTTTTCTTAATTTCCTGTCTCCTCAATTGAGTCTTGATCAGATTGGAAATATTTACTGAACTTCCTTTGTGCTGCAGAAAATGTATTTTCGTCATTAGTTGGCTTACAGTTTATGTGGAGCCTTATGCCTGAAGCCAGTGGATTACCTCATCACCTTGTTAACGTTCCACTAAAGGATTCTCCCCTTAGTGATTGTGGAGGACTATGTGGTGACTTAGATATACAAATAAAACTTGAAGACAATGTAAGGCTGCTACTGGCTGGTTTAAAAAAGTTAAGTCATTGTGTTATTATAACAATGCATATTTAATATTCTATCCTACTTTTTTTCGTGGTCCTGTTTTGCAGGGTGTATTTTCAGATCTGTTTGTAGTAAAGGGAATTGAGATTGGTCATGAGATTGTGTCAGTGCGTTTGCTTGAGCCACAGTTAAAGAATTTAGCTGATGAGATTGTTCTTACTGTTGCTGAAGCTATGTCCCTTGATCCTCCTTCACCAGTTCTTGTGCTTGTTGGTGCAGTGATTCCCTACACCCTTAAAGTCATCCGGGGAAATGTTCCTGAAGGTTTTCTTAAATTGTTTTCTTTTCATTCAAATCTAAGAGCATGTTGTTTAAAATTGTAAATCTGATATCTGTGTGATTATCTGTGAAATTGCAGCAGTAGAAGCTAGGATTACTAATGCAATTGGCCATCTATAGATGGGGACTCTTCATTTTTCTGTATTTTGGGAGAATTTTTGCTCTCCTTGTTTGTATTCTTTTAACAAAATCTTCTAATTTGCAGTCCTTCTCCTTGAAATTGTGGTCCAACATCATGTTAATGTTTTGTTTTAGATTGTATTGCACAATCTGTTTAGTACCATTGAAAGATTACAGTACAGCACAGGTGTGTAGGTCTCATATTCTCTGACATGTCTGTTCTGGGCCACAAGATTTTTAAATAAAAAATAATCTGTTCATTTGTAAATCGTGGATCTCTCTAATTGTTTTGGATCAGGACTCTATGTCTAAGTTGGAAGTTGTTTTTTCTATTAGGTTTAAAGGTTTGGGCAGTAGAAAGGAGAAGGAGATGTTTCAAAATTGTCCTTTAGTGTGTGTGTGTGTGTATTTGTCTAGGTGACTGTTCAGTAATTTCTGAATCAGCTGGAGGTTTCATCCTTCTCATCTTTTGGGTAGGTAAATTCTCGTATTTAATTCTTGTTTTCCAAACAAAGTTTCTTTTCTGATTCACGAAGAGTGAATTCTTTTATTCTTTTAGCTGTTTTTACTAAAGATGGAAGTGCTAAAACATCACTATGTTGGCACCCCAAATAACAACAATCATCTAAAGCACCCCAAATACCATAGAAACAATTAAAAGAGTCATACAAGTAATGGGGGGAGTTGGCCAAAACCCACTAAGAAAACTTATAATGTGGTTGAGAAAATCTATCCCTAAAGAAACAAGATTTAAGAAATCAGGTACATTATTCTCACTAAGAGAAACCCTGGGATCTAGAACCATACTTAGCAAGGTTATGAACACATTGCTGATCTAGAACACATAGCAAGGGAAACCCTAGGATCCTGATTTTTCATCTTTGCATTTTTGTTTTATTCTTGTATCAAGCAAATAAGTAATGATTCAACTAATGATTGATGCTAGTTATACTTAAAAGAATTTTTAATTGGATATTGTTTACTCATGTTTGAAAGTTTTGAAAGTTAAGATAACTGTTTTGTGATCCATGACTTTCATATTTTTGTTTCTGCTTTGAATTTGGTCAGCATTTTATCAAGACTCTTACCAATGTTTTGCTTTGGCATTTGCAGGAGTGACTTTACCCTCACCATATCACCAATGGTCTGTCTCAAATGCTTCGGTTGCTCAGGTTGACTCAAAAACAGGGTTAGCATACGCTTGGAACTTGGGCATGACAGCTGTTATTGTTGAGGATACTAGGATTGCTGGCCATGTACAAGTGTCTTCACTGAATGTGGTCCTACCAGGTTCTCTATGTTTATATATATCACCTTTATCTAGTTCTGGGGATCCGGTTGAAGGAGTCAAATCTAACCCTCTGATGAGCCGTTGGTATGTTGTATCTGGCCGTCAATATGTTATCCAGATAAAGGTTTTTGCACAGGATCATGATGCACAGGAGATTTATATTACAGAGGTAGTCTTCATGATTCTACTTGCATAAGCTATCATCAACTGTAAAACATATTTACGTTGGCTTGTTAGAATTTCAGGGACAATTTTTTTAATGTTTCTGATGGGACTTTCCTATATAATAATTTTACTATTGTGTACTCTCTCTTTCAGAAAATGAAAAAAGTTAAAAAAAAAATTCTTGTACAAAATAAAAGGGATACTATAAATTGTTTTAATATCGGCATAACTTTTCCTTGATTGTATAGCGTTTCTTTTTTATGATCCCAAAGTCGTGAGATTTTAAATAGACCATCTAATGATCTGCACGGCAGAGGGCAAACACAAATGAGAGTAGCTATTGTGCATTATGCATGATATAAATATAAAACCTTTTCCTATCAGCCTGGGGTTGTGGTAAATGATTATACACCAGGCAGGTGCCAAATAAAGTACTTCATCTCTAATGTTGTATAAAATCCCTTGAAGGAGTTTCATTTGATAGAGAGAATGTCATAATTGGAATTCTTACCAAATTTTACCAACTGTCTCAAGAAGCTCTTCTCATGTTATGAACATATGTGCTTCTCCAGCCAAATGTGTCATATCAAACAAGAGGAACAAGAAAATATGACGCAATTGGTGCATCCCTTAATACTGCAAACCTGTGATGCACTGGGCCATTGTCTATGTGTCGAGGACGTATCCTGACACAGATACATTTAGATGAGTTTAAAATATCTGTGTACGGTGCCAGTAATTAAAAAATTTGAAATAAAAGAGTGGTTAATATATTAGAGATGGTGCTTCAAAGTTAGTACTGTTGCTCTTTGGTCGAACTAATAATCCTGTGATTATGAATTCTGGTTATCTTTGGGATAAACCTGAATCCAATAAGAGACTTCATCGGTGAGGGTTCACAACTTATTTCTTACCCCGTTTGGCACATATCAAGGATCCCACGCCCTAAATTCTTTTTCCTAAAATAGCCTCGTATATAACATCCCACTATTATGTATAACATTCATAATTTTGGAGTGCAACTTATATATGTGTTAGGCAACTTCACTAGTGCCAATTGGTTTTGAGTTGAAATCTAACTCGTTTCAGAGCCTATGCTAGTCTAGTTTGTTGGGTCTTGTGTCACCCAATATCAGTTTCCTCCTAGTCTCATGCTTGAGATGTCAAGTCCTTGACGTGAGGAGTTATGTTGAAGAGTCCACATCAACTAGAGATAAGACCAAATTATAGTATATAAGTGGGTTTAAATCTTACATTAATTTTATAAGGTTGAGTTAGACTTAAAGTATACTTTCTTAAGAATATCCTATCCTATATTTTTCAAGATGAGACAAATCACTGTATGGAATTTGTCGTATTCGATACTCATATAGTATCCGTATATCATGGCTACAAGCTATGGACACAAATGAGCAACAATAAATCAATAAAAGTGTTTTACATACTATTTGCCAAATAACAAACCTGATCACCCTTTCTTAGAAAATGGACTTTTATATATTATAATTTGACTATATTTCCAGCTGATAGGAGGTCTCCACACCTTTGTATCAATGGCTTTATTAATCAATCCCAGCAGGTACTGATGTGATTTTCCAGCCCAAGTCTTCTAACCTTGATCTGAAATAGTTGAGTATCTAGCCATATTTTTATATTTTCCGTTTACATTGCTAGTCTTGTCTTCTGTTATATTTATGAGTTATACCTCTCTGTTGGAACTTCCCATTTATAATCAATATCTTTTCTCTTATATGAATTGGTTTTGTTTTTCTAACAATAGTTTTCAACATTTAACTTTGCATTGCAGAACGATGATATTAAGGTTTATGATAATGATTCTGATCAATACTGGAAAACATTTTGGGTTTCAAATGATATTGCTGTTAAACATGGCTGGCGGAATTCTAAAATCTTGGAGGCTTATTCACCAGGACTTGGAAAGTTGACAGCTTCTTTGAGCTACCCTGGTGGTGCTGATGACAAAAAGGAGGTGATTGTTGTTTCGTAGAAGCCTTAGCAGCATATTTTTCTGCAGTTCATTTCTCAAATATTTGTCTTTTAGTTGTTGCACTGTATATTTCTGTGTGGTTATTTCACATTTCTTCTTTTTTTGGGGGTTGGAGAGATGCTAGTTGTTGCCTGGCTTAGGAATGCCCTAGTACCTTTTCCGGACCAGCTTCTCATTTATCAGTTAAAATATTGCAGATTATCAAAGCTGTGCAAGAAGTCATGGTTTGTGATAGAGTAAAGTTCACGTTGGACAATGAAAGTGGAATAATCTTATTGCCATGGTCGCCTGGTGTTTATCAGGAGGTGGAGTTAAAGGCTATAGGAGGTTGGAAGCCTTTTCCATCTTCTCCAATCTGAAGTTACAAGCTTATTCTTGATGTTTGTTTCTATGCTCATTGATCCTTTTGTGATGTAGGTTGTGCAAAAACAGTGAGTGACTTCAGATGGCTATCTTCAGACTCCTCTACAGTATCTGTATCTGCTTTTGGTATTGCCCAGGCAAAAAAACCTGGTAAAGCTACTATCAAAGTGTTATCTGTATATGATTCACTAAATTATGATGAGGTAATGTTATTAGGGTAAATATATACTTTTATTTATTCATTCCAAATATCTGGTAATTTGATCATGTCTAGTTCCTTAAACGCAATCCTGTTCCTATGTTATATGCTATGATATTGGAATGTAAGAATTTTGTTTGGTTAAAGAATAGTGAAGTGGTATGTGTTATAAGCATATTAGTTGGACATGTACATGTTTTACTTAAATTTTCACTTGTACTGCCCCTACTTTATTAGTGAGTGTATCCCATTACACTTTGATTTGCACCATCAATTAAGATTATCATACTTTTTGTTTAGTTGTTATTTGAGTTTATCTTGTTTATTATATGGTGGATTGAAGCATATGGGTAGAGGCTGCACTACAATAGGCTAGAGGTGGCTGCAATTAAGGTGGTTTTTCAACAAGGATAATCATTTTTATGTACCAAATAAGCACATCCAGGACTAGAGTAAACAAGGACTTAAGGTTGGGTCCTAATATAATCCTATCCATATAAAAAAGTTCTAAATCTCACCTTCTGGAGTTCTCATGCTAGTAGTTACCTTCATCATACAAAACACATGAATACGATAAACCACCATCTTTTTTTGTGACCAAATATGTCATGGGTTCAAATTCTATGAACACCCTCTTTGCTTCTCAGGGTAAGGATACATAAATCTACTTTTCCATCACACCACTTGGTGGAAGCCTAGTGCACTTATTTTCCCTTTTTCATTCATTGAATAATGTTAAAATGTTAGTGTTTTCATGAAGAACCTATCCCCTTATGAAGGTTTTCTTTAAGAGAAGGGAAAATGAATTGAGAATGTGAAGATATTTAAGTTCTAGTGATAGTGTGATGTTTTTCTTCATATAAAATATTCTAAGAGGTGTTTTCTGTTGGATACTCTTTGTGCTATTTATTTGTTTTCTAACAATGCATAATGATATTCATATTTTTTTTTTCAATTCACTTTGGAAATCTATACAATTTATACATTGTTTTTTATTTTTGTAATTTTATTTTTCCTATAGGTCCTTGTTGAAGTCTCCATCCCTTCTTCTATGGTTGTGCTTCACAATTTTCCTGTAGAAACTGTAGTTGGATCATATCTTAAAGCTGCTGTGACAATGAAATCAGCAAATGGTGATGCGATATTTGAGGATATTGTAAAGTTTCTTTTCCAATTTCCCGCTATGCATTTTGCTCATGTTGTTGTATCATCTGCAGGTTCCTTTTTCTATATATGTGATGCCTTTAATTCATTGATAAAGTGGAAATCTGGAAGTGAGTCTTTTGTAATTGTCAATGCAACTCAGGAGTTGTTAGACTTGAAAACAGAGCCAAATACTCAGCTCCGGTCATCTGTCAATGGTTCTCCCTGTTCTTGGACATATGTTTTTGCTTCTCATCCTGGTCAATCTGTGATCCATGCCATATTTTCCAAAGAAGATCACTACTACAGTCATAGTCCTGTTGTACTAAAAGCTTCCTTACGCATTGTGGCGTACCTACCCCTTATTGTATGTCAGGCAGGTGACGGAAACCAATTTGGTGGTTACTGGGTTGATTTGGCTCAAGCAGAAAATGACAATCAGTCACATGGCTTAGAGGAGTTATATCTTGTACCTGGCACAAGTTTAGACATAGCACTTGTTGGTGGTCCTGAATTATGGGACAAAGCTGTGGATTTCATTGAAACTGTGGAAGTTTTGGATGAAGGGAATTCTCTAGCTGAAGATGGAGTTCTTGTGCATCGGGTATCTAGTAGCTATAAGAATCTGTATGGAGTTTTGTGTCGTAAACTGGGAACCTATGTAAGTTTCAGTATTTATTTCTTGGTAGAAAGTATCCTAGACTTAAAAAGGCATAGAAGTTAGAAAATATTAACCTTTCTGGTCTCAAATGACTCAGAAACTTCGTTTCAAACGAGGAAATTTGGTTGGGGATGACCATCCTCTGCCTTCAGTCGCTGAAGTTTGGTTGTCTGTGATGTGTAGCATTCCTTCTTCTATTGTACTTATAGCTGATGAACCAGGTATACATTTTTTCAGAGTTAAAGTCATCGGAAACACAATTTTTCTTCAGATTTCTATCCTTAAGTGAGTTGTGCTTTTCAGTGAATGAACGCAGAATAATTAAAGCAGCAGCTCAAGCTGAACGTAGTTCAGGTAGACTTCGTGATACACCTGTTATTGTGGCAAATGGACGCACTATTCGTGTATCTGCAGTTGGTATCAGTGATTTGGGAGAGGCTTATGCAAATTCATCTTCTCTCAATTTGAGGTGGGAACTTAGCAGTTGTGAGGGACTGGCCTACTGGGATCATGCTTTGGATATAATGAAGTCTAACAGTTGGGAGATGTTTCTGGCCTTGCAAAATAAATCAGGATTGGTACTGAAGATTCTTATTAATTTTGTCATTTTATTTACAGTTTGGCTTTACTGCTGCATTTGACAATTTAGCTATGAGAGTTGCTTGCGAAAACTTGCTGTTCCAAAAACTAGTTTATAATGGTCTGACTTCAAATATTATTTTTGTTAATATATTCTACTTGTACTTAGTAGGTGGTACTTATAATGTTACTGTAATAATGCTTTAATTTTATAACTTGTGCTATAAATCATTATGATTTTTTTATTTTGATTTCCCTTTTAGGGTATACACAGCCTTTGGGACTTTGTAGTACTTTTGTCATCTGAATAGTGTTTACTTATTTCTCATTTGGAATAATGAGTTCTCTTATTTTCTGTAGATTGCTCTCGAGAAGGATTTCTTCTATGTGTAATGTGTTCTAATACTTTTATGTGTTTAGGCAGTAGAATACATTTTTCTTATTGTTAGATACTTAAATTATTCTTTCCTATCCTTTATTTTATAAATTATACTCTACTTGTAGAAGATAAATGCATTACTTATTAGTTCTTAGAGATATGGAATAAGAGAAGTATCCTTGGTGAGATTTTGCTGAAAAAGATCAGTGTCAATAAGGAAACCTTTGCTCACTGAAAATTACATCCTTGGAAATGTAAATATTTCCTGTGGCAGAAAGACGTTTATATCCCTAGTGAGAACTCGAGTATCCCAGAAAAATACATTCTTGAGATCAAAAATCAAGTTTATGAGTAGTATAGGGTCTCAAGAAAAGGAAAACAGGTGTTGTTGGGGTTTGTTACATATTGTAGTTCTACCATCTATCTTGTCTTCTACAATTAACTCTCTACACAAGGTATTGATAGGCACATGTGCTTTGGTCACTCTTAAAACTGAATTAACTATTGTGTAAGGTAGCATATTAGAGGTACTAGGATGTCATTCTTTGACTCTGGCCTAAGACCCAATGGATCTATAAAGGTGATTTTATACTATAATTACCTTACCAGTTTGTGATATTTCTTGACTGGTGTAAACTAATCTGATAATCTATGCTTGAAATATCAGATTGTTTAAGCGAACTGAAATCTTCCCAGTTCCACCTACTTCATGGATGATTCTTAAAGTCCTGCTGTTAGAACAAGTTTTAAAGGGGTCCTTTAAGATGTATATCAGCCATGTACCATTCATGCATGTGATAAACTTTCTGTACTTGTTCTAATGTGTGGACGACTAATGTGATCTTAAATGCTGTGTCTCTCAGTGCACTGTTCGTGCTACTGTTACCGACTTTGCTGATAGCTTGGGAGATGATACATTTCAATGGTTTACCCAAACCGAAAATGTGCTGACAGATGCAATTCCTTTACAGGTAATAATTTTTTAAATTATTTTCTTCAATATGAAACTAATTTTTTCTACTTTCCATGATTAAAATCGTAGTTTCTTAGTTCTATAATCAATACTGTATCTTCTCCCTGCATTCTGTTCTGTATGATGGGGTTTTGTAGCTTATTTATTTTTGTTATTACTCTGTCTTAAGTTGTCTTATCTTTATATTGGTGCTACAATGCAGCTTGTTTCTACCCTTAGAGTTGATCCAGAGTTCAAATTGATATATTTCAATCCTAATGCAAAGGTAACAAACACCATTTGTTTAACGAGATATTTTATCTGGTGACAACAGCTCGGGGTCCAGAATTATTTCACTGTTTTCACACTGAAATTGCATTGGCTGTACACTTGGTTTGCTTTTTACTTATTATGAGATGATAGATAGATTATGCATTTATCTTAGGTCAAGGCAGTATTTTCTGAATATTTTTTGATTCATATTCTGCTGAAGTCTTTCATTGTACCCAGTCCTGTTGGAACAACACTTTACCAGATTATGTTCTTGTTGGCTGCAATTTATTTTTAGTGTCATAAACAAATATGAAACATTTTGAAATTTAGCCTAGGCCTTTGAACTACATATTATCAGTCCTGTCGAAAAATATAAATGATTATTTTTCTTTGTTAGAATGGGAGTTCGGGTCTAACTCAACCCCAAAAGCTAGCTTATGAGGTGAGGGTTTCACACCCCTCATGCTGAAGGAAGGAGATCTTGGATGTGAAATTTATTAGACATCTTTGGGTGTTTTGGTAACTAGGGGACTGATAGGTTCAACCATAACCATAACCATTAGGAAAGACTCTGATGTTATTTTAGAATTTGGTTCGAGCTTAACTCAATCCCAAAAGCTAGCTCATGAAGTCAGGGTCATCCCCCAGTTATATACTCTAGTTGGCTGTCTTGTAGGATCTATAACAACATTCAAGGATGTGTATTAGCTAGTTAGCTCAGCTACCTCTACTGTTCAATGTTCATCTCAAGGTTCAGTTCTCACTCCCAATGCAGGGGTTATGGTTGAACTTGCTTTTGCTGCCCATCTTTGTGATACAAACATGTCTTACATAATGTTTTTTGTTCAAGAAATCAACTGTTAATGCATTTTATTTAGAATTTAATTGTTTTAGTATCTTATATAACTGCAGGTAAATCTGTCAATTATTGGTGGGAGCTGTTTCTTGCAAGCTGTTACAAATGATTCTCAAGTTGTAGAAGTTATTCAACCACCATCTGGATTCGAGTGTCTACAACTGATTTTGTCCCCTAAAGGATTAGGAACAGCTAATCTGAATATATATGATATTGGGCTAACTCCTCCACAAAGAGCTTCTGCACTTGTAAGCTATGTCTTCCCTCAGTTCAGGATTGCTTGAAATTTTAAGGAGAATTCTTTGTTTAATATATCCCTGCATCAGTTTTATGATTGATTATAGGATTTTGAAAATATGTGTTGTTATTGACCCTTGTCTGTTTGAATTATTAATGTGCAATGTCACATTTCTCTTTCTGCATTCTTATGACTCTTATATTTCACTAGTAGCAAGCCACAGACCTGTATTTTTTGTCAATTGAACAAAATGATAACCAAATATCGTAATTGATAATAGTGTAACACATTTCCTTCTTACTAGAAATATGAAATATCCTCTCTCTTTCATAATTATTATTTAGCTTAGGAAAACATTATAATTGCATATTGGCTCATATACGTGATTTTGTAGTGCTGCATTTACTTTAGCGTAAGGACTAAGGATCAGCTCTTTGGCGAACCAAAAATAAAGAAAAAATAGTTTATATGGCCGTATGTCTAATTCTGACCTCCATTTTGTGACTAAGTGGATATTTGGGAAAGATATTTTTTGGGGAAGTAATGGCTTTTAAAGCACTTTATGAAAGTTGGAAACAATGTTTATTTTTCCCAAATAAGCTTTTAACTAAACATTCATTAAAGCTGATGATCTTGGAAGGGAAATTTATTAAGGGCAAAAGTTTTCACCTGCTAGTGTCAATAGGATTTCAAATTTGCATGCTAGTATATTGTACTGCATCACAACTTGGTCTTGGCATCTGATAATTAGTTGTTGTCATTTAATGTTAAATGCTTATAAAAGTTAAATATTCCAGGTTCAAGTTGCAGATCTAGAGTGGATCAAGATCATATCAGGAAAAGAGATTAGCCTGATGGTATGTGTTTCCTAAAATGTTTTTAATTTTTTTGGGTCATAAATGGCTAATACATGAGATTTGTTTGGATCAATGTGAATCCCACGCAAAATGGTTTCACTTAAAAACTGGTAGAAAATATCAAAATAAAGCTTAATAACACCTTTAAATCCTAATGTAATTTGATTTCTATCAAAAGTTTATAATAAAATATATGTTTAAATTTAATACAAACTTTCCATATCAAATCATTACTCTTGTCGGGAAATGAAGAAATAGAAATGGGTCACACATCGTTTGGACAAGAAAGAATGTTATTAGGGTATTTAGGCTTGGAGTGCACAAAGCCCGCATTGTCTAATGTTAGGCCTAACTTAATCTCACAAAACTAGCTTGTAAGGTGATGTTTGCCTCTACTTGTTTACTATAATTTGACTATATCTCTAGTCAATGTTGGCTTCATAACACCTTACATCGAGGAGTTAAAATTTTTAACGTTAGATTAGATATTTGTAAGTTGTTTGATTGTGGGTTGCACAATAGGCTTAGCAAATCTTGTTACAATAGGCTGTGAAACAATCTTAGAAAATGAGTTTTAGAAAATTAGTTTTAGGCCTAACTAATCCTTACAAAATTAGTTTCCAAGGAGAGATTTGTACTCACTTATATATTTTAATTTGGCCATATCTCTACTTGATGTACTTCAGCACATCTCTCTTTCCGAGGACGGGACATCTTAAGCTTGTTAGGATAAACTCTAATACCATTTTACAAAGTGGATTTATGTTCATCTCAACCCTACAAAACTGGCTTGAAAAGTGAGGTGTGGTCTCTCACTTATATACTATAATTTACTCATTTTTAGTTGATGTGAGATTTTCAACAGTAGCAACACAATCCCATCCCACAAGAATAATAGCTACAATTCCACATTTCAAGATTTGGTGGGTTATGTACTTTATTCTAGTTCATAGCACTATTCCACATGGAATTAATCTCATCATACATAACAATGAATTCCCTTAGTTTCTCGACTGAAGTCAAATGAGAACACAATTTGTCTTGCAATATACCTGGGAGACTCTGTAAAGTTTGGGTGTGGAAGAAGTTGAATCTTTAGATGTTTAATGAGAGGAGGCTAAAACATTATCCAAAGGAATTGTAAATGCTGCCACTTCTATGTGGAAACCTTATTGCATTCCCTTTCATTAGTAATAGGGAATTTTCTTTCTCAGGAGTTTCCAGATGAAAAAAAGTCTAAAGCATATTTTGATAAGCCGTGGTCAAACTTCATCTAAACTCCACCAAGGAGATAGAACAGAGGGATATTTAAATGTTATAATAGGCCTTATTAAAATGTTGTTTTGTGTTGCACCTATCTCTGTACCTAGGACCCTAAATATGCCTTTTCTTGTTTTTTACTCTTGTCTCCTTTTTGTATCTGAGAACAACTATTGTTAATATATCTATATGAGAACCTAAGAGAGGAAATTAAGTTCTCTGAAATAATATTGTGTCCTTTTTGTTTATCTCGAGTTGGTGAGGTATGCCACACTTTAAGTTCTAAGGTGTTTTTGCTAGTTGCTCCAACAGGTGTATAACGGGATGGCAGTGGGGTTTTGCTCTTGCTTTGTCATTTTTAAATTTGTAAGTGGATATATGTCCACAGAAGAATTTTTCCTTCATGATATGCTATTATGATCTTTACAGGAAGGAAGTTTGCAAACTATTGACTTATTGGCTGGCAGTAATGGCGGAAATAGTTTTGATGCTTCTCAGGTTTGAATTTGTTTTCTCTAATTAGTTTTAGGAGCCACACTCCAGTTTCTTGTGCTTGTTCTGCTTTAATATGCTCTCCTCTAACATAGTTGTTACTACACTGCCTTGAATATGTTCAGTGAGACTGTTATCTTTTACATTTTATTGATCATTTTGGATATTCACCTACAGGAAGTAGGAACATGTCATAGTGAGTTTTTTTTTTTTTTTTTTTTTTTTTTTTTTTTTTTTTTTCTATTTTGAGTGGCAATTTGTTGAGTTGGAAACTGTTACGCAGTTTGTTTACATGAATCTTCATGTACACATTGAAGATAGTATAATTGAACTGGTGGACACTGATGATTTCTCAAGTCTTGTTGGTGGACATGTTAATGCACCAAGTTTTAAAATAAAAGGGAGACATCTTGGAATTACAACCCTTTCTGTAAGTCTATGGTCATCGTCTATTATTTTGATCTTCATCTCAGTCAAAATTCTTTAGACTTTTGAAAACTCTACAAGCTTATTTGTTATTTATTGAAACCAGGTCAGTGCTGTACAACACTCGGGACACGTAATACAAAGTCAAGCTATTAAGGTGGAAGTTTACGCAGCCCCAAGAATACACCCTGACAATATTTTCCTACTACCTGGTGCATCGCATGTGGTATGTTCCAAAGTACAGGTGTTGTTTTTTCATTACTAAATTTGAGAGAATGTGAACTTTGAAAGAAACAGATACTAAATTCTTCTCTTGGATTTATTTTTTATTTCAGTTGGAAACAGCAAGGTGACATTTTTTTTGTAAAATAATTGCTCACAATATTGTTGATATATCAAGATTCATATATTTATTTTTTAGTTCAGAATTCATGTATTTACTAGGTTAATTGCATCTTTGTTTTTACAAGCAGTCACCTAAAGTTTATTATTTGTCAAGATTGGCTTACTTGAATCTAATCTAGAGTCATTTAAGGAGCCTATAATTCCTTGTTCTTGAGCGAGTCAGGAAAAACCAAGTGAAGTAATTCAGTTTTTTCTCATGTGTCTCTTTCCCATACCTTTTTTGTTGTCTACATCTTTTAGCATTTTCTTTTTGCGATTGTTTATCTTTGGATTTTGGTGCATTCAATATTGGTCTGTCGTGAAGTTTACACCATTGTTTTCTCTCATTTTCTTGGCTTTATGATGACATAAAGCTTACCATGGAAGGAGGCCCAACTCTCGGTGTTCATGTTGAGTACACAATTGAAAATGATAAAATTGCAAGTATTGATAGATATTCCGGACGAGTCTCAGCAAGTTCTACTGGGAACACTGTAAGATGTGAAATCCTGTTCAGACTTATTGTTGTTCCTTATTTTGTTTAACTATTTTTTTTTTCTAATTTGTTATCTGTAGAAAAATATTCTCTTATTGGATTGAGATCAATAGCAGAGGATACAACTTATATTTGTGCAGATCAAGTCTGCAATAAATAAGGAAAATAAATCACACATTAACTAGAAACAAATCTCCCACAAATAAGGAAACAGAATAGCAGAGATATTTCTAAGTAAAAAATCTGATCTGATTGAGATTTATTCCCTTTAACTTGATCCTACAAATTTGGACAGATATAACATTCATAATTCATCCATACCTCCATAATTTATTTTGATCATAAAATCTAATATTCCTAATTAATCCACATTATCTAATATAGAAATTTATGCATACGCTTCTCAAACCACATGCTTTAATACATCTACACAAGGTAGATTTTGTACTTTTTTGTTGTCTTCTGGCCTGTTACTAGTACTGACAACTTGCTGATGTAACACATTTTTTTTTATTGAAGATCTCTTACATAAGATGAACGAGAGGAACAAACTGAAACTCTTATATTTCATCATACTTGAAATAAGAGAAGTACAAACTTATATATAGGCACCACTTGCATCAAGAGCTATTGTTAATAATAGCTGACAACTGTAAAAAACTAACGGCTGTACACTCTAACTATATTTATTTATACTAACAGCCCCCCCCAAACTCTAGGAGAAGATTTTTTTTCACAAGAAAAACTTTTCACGTTGAGTTTGCCTTTAAGAAAAGTAAAACGAGCTAAACATAGAGGCTTGATCAGCACATCTGCCCATTGATCAAGGGCGGGAATATGATAAATGTAGAGTTGATTTGCCATAACCTTCTCCTGCACAAAGAAAGCATTAATCTCAATGTGTTCAGTGTGATTATGAAATACCGGATTGTGAGCAATAGACACAACACTCATTGTCACAAAGAACAAAAGGAAAGGAGACTTGCAAAATCAGATAGAATATTTTTAATTTTTGAATTAAGCTGTAACTCAACCATTGATTTGAAGGTTTGAAAAACAGTCAATTAGATTTTATTGTCAAAATCCAAGTGAACCTTGAGTAGGCATCAATAAAGGACACATGATATTTATATCCAGCATGAGAGGTAAGGCGAGCAAGTTGTGAATGATCAGTGAAAAAAGTTCTAAAGGAGAATACACATATTTAGAGATATGAGAAGGCAATTTATGTGATTTGCCAATGCAACATGATGAGCAAAAGTAAGAGTCAACTTTATTGGATGGAGAAATTTTACAATGAGTCATTACAATTTGCATTACATGACAGTTTAGATGACCAAGTCTATTGTGCCACAAGCAGATATTATGTACAGAAGACAAAATGACAATATTTGCTTTATTTGTATCAGCCTTAATACTACCAAACAAGGAGCTAGTTGTGGCTGAATGACTGAGAAGTTTAGAGGATGAATGCAGCTGAGGGAATGATTTTGAAGCTTGAGATTATTAAAGGAATAAGGCCCATCAACACCAACAATTCCTTGAAGAACTTTATTGTCCCCTAAGATTTGACAAGACACTTATCAAAATGAAATTCAAAAAAAACAGAATTATCTTTAGCAAATTGACTAACACTTAACAATCCCTTGAGGGGGATTGTTGAAATAGGTGTTATTATTTTGTTTTACAGCTTTTATGGAAGTTATTTTTGGGTGTACCTAGCTTTAGGTTAAGAAACATAGGCGCCTTCCTCTTTGAGATGATACTAACTTGTACTCATCTTTTTATATATATACATATACGTCAGCTGAGATGATACTCACTGTTTTTTGGCCATCTTCAAATTCATGTTAAAACAATCTGGGTTTCTTCATTCACTAAAACTATTAATTTCTATTGAAAATTATGTTCAATTTAGACCTTAATGTATAAAGGGTTAAAAATTAGTTTAACACATACTTCTGCTGTCAATATGGGATTAGAATTTTTGACCATGTGGTTAGAGTTTTGATCATTGCTTCCCCGTTCTTCATAGTTAAATTAATTCGCATTGATAAACTGGGCTTTGTGTGTTTCCCACACTGCCATAAGGCCAAAAGTACTCGTGTGAAAGGAATATGTTGGATATCTCTATGCCGTTCTTGGGTCTTCACCAAATGGTTTAAACTTAAGGATATTTAGTCTTGAACAATATCAATTTGAAAAGCGAGTCTGAAAGGAATATGTTGGATATCTCTAAGCTGTTCTTGGGTCTACACCAAATGGCTTAAACTTGAGGATATTTAGTCTCATTACCAATTTGAAAATGGATAGTTTTTTTGGGGTGCATGTCTTATCCTGGAATCGGACATGTTTACTTTTCTTGTTTGATTGGTTGACCTTTTTTATACTGTCAATTTAGAGTTGTGTGCATGTTAGGGTCAAGAGTTTTCATCAGTGTTCTTTTTCTGATTTTGCAGTGTATGTTATATCTTCCTCAGATTTACTCTTTCCTTTTTTTACTTTTAATATTTTTTGCTGGAATGGACATGCTAATTATTTTAATTTTGATTTTGTATGATTCATTTATATTTATTCTTATAACAGTTTGTGTGTCATGCCTTTTACTTTTAATCATATATGGTTGGTGGAAGATATTTGTCTAATCCAAGATATTATTATTGTCAGACAATTACTGCTAGTGTCTTCGTAAATGGTACTACTGTGATTTGTGAAGCACGGATTATTTTGAGGGTGGGAATTCCGTCTACTATCATGTTGCATGTGCAGAGTGAACAACTTGGGATTGGCCGCCAATTGCCAATTTATCCATTATTTCCTGAGGTGACAGTTAAAATCAAGTTTCCATTCATTTATGCATTATTGTATTTCAAATTCTAATATTGACAACCCTTTTGGTTTTATCAGGGTACTCTATTTTCTTTCTATGAGCTATGTAAAAATTACCGGTGGACCATTGAAGATGAAAAGGTTTGGCTATATCTTCAACTTTATTTTTCCATTTCAAAATGCATTACTTGAGAAAATACAAAAGAATGGAAAATACTAAACCCTAAACCCCAAATATAAAATAGATATTACATCTATATTCAAAATGTTTAGGAAAAGGAGGTCGGGCATGTTTTTCAATTGACACGATTGACATTCTAAAGTTTGGAGATTATTAAGATCAGGAACCATCTTCCTTACTTTTGACGAATGAGGATGACCTATGCGTTCATGTAGTAGTTTAGGACATGAGGATGCAACATAAGATACAGATGAGTTAGTACCAAGGTAGGATATGCCTCTTGATTCGTGTCCACCAATCATTCGACTCGTACTGTGTTCCCACATAACAAAAGAGTTGACATCAAATGTTACTCAACAATGACATCAAATGTTACTCAACAATGCAATCTAAAGAAATGAGACTAAAGGGACAGGCAAGAAGAAAAAGAACAAATTTTTAAGTTTAAAGGAGTAAGGGAAACTTGACCAATTTCTTGGAAAACTACTTTAGATCCATTGATTAGGGTTATGAAATGAAGTGTTTGAGGAAGGAGAGAGAAGAGAATAAAGAGATATTATCATAAATATGATCAGAGGCACCTGAGTCAATTATCCATGGATTTTGACTCTCCATAGATTGTAAAATGCAACCTTTTGACCAACTGGGAGGAGTTGAAGATGATTGTGCTTGGCTATTGGATTTTGACCTCAAATATTCTTGATATTCTTCATTATAGAACTTTGGCTCAGAAGTTTTAGATTTAGAAATATTGGCTGCCTTGTCAGAAAAGCCATGTAAAGAGTAACGATTCTCTTGGGTACAACACATTCTTTTACAATATGCACATTGAGGATGCCTTCTACCACCACACCCTCCTTTTCCACGAGTAGAAATCATGGTAGAAGACTAAACAAATTCTTGAATATATCTATCTTAAGAGTTGGAACACGAAGGAGTCGTCTTGTCAAGTCTTTCATAGAAGGAACTTCTTGACTAGTTAAAATTTGATCAAAATATGGATTCATTGCATGGAGAATCATAATTTTTTATCACATTTAAGGAGTCAACTTTCAAGAACATCTTCAATTCCTCAACCTCTGTTTGAGCTTTAGCAATAAAATATTTCATGTCATTCTCAAATTGCTTGAGAGAAGTTAATTGATTAGCATAATCGTAGAGGTGTTGGATATTGTTTGCAAAAATATTTTGGGCCTTTATTCCAAAAGGAGTTATAAGCTTTGAATGACCTGAGAGTGCTCAAATAGTGGGCTCTACTAATTGCCAAAGTAGAGCACAAAGCTAAAAATAATTTTTTTTCCACTGTTGAACTTGATCTGGTGATACTCTATATCAAAGTTCAACTAAGTCAGACCAAGATAAGTAGCTTTGCCATTTAATTTCTTCGAAGTTATAGAAGTCCCTGAAAAAGAGGAAATAGTCCTTGAAGACATGTTGAAACAAGGTAAAGGTAGGGACACAGTCCTATAAGGCAACACAGAAAGATCAAAGGTCAACTCTAAGGTTTCTGGAGAGAGAAACGATGAGCAACTCTAGACGACTTAGCAAATGGTACTGAAATGAAGAATAGAGGACGGAAATGAGCTCAAAAGACTCTACCGAGCCAAGCCGTGGTGGTCCAAAAGGTTTTCAACCATTGGAAGATGGCATGTGAGACACACGAGCCTAGGTCAGCCAAGATGGTGACGACACATGATGACTCGGCGGGCGAATTTGGATGTGCGGCCACCAAGATTGGTTTGCACTCTTCAAGACGCATTGGACCAATGCATGGACGAAACATCGGCAACAGACGGTGTTGGACGGTTGCGGACAGTGATCGGATGACAATTTCTTTGTTGGATAGACAGGCGGAGTCGGATCGACTTGCTCTAACATCAACTTGAAAAAAATACAAAAAGAATAGAGAATGAATTTGAAAGAGTGAAGGTAATATCGGAACTCGGTATAGCACAAAGCACACAACAACTTTTCAATAAATTCTAATTCAGACTACTTTTATTCTAACTGCATTATATAGCACTGGCATACTGCAACTCGAGTACACACTGTATACAAAAGTTACTCTCCTAGGAATTTAAATTCTGTATGGCTCAAAAATCATATTACAATTAAGAAAAATGGCAAGAAACTATTGAACCAGAAGGAAAGTGTGTTGAGATCTAAATAGTAAAGATTTTGTTGAAATATGGGTGTAAATATTCCACATTTACTGTACAATAAATATAGATTGATTGAATAATAAATATAGATTTGTCTGTAAGAAATAGTTTATTTGGTAGATTTGCCCCTGATTTGAAGTCTTTATGTATGGAGATTTATTTCTTTTTATTAGGATTTCATTTCTCCTTTAAATACCAATGAATTGTTCGTTTTTAATTCAAGAAAAGTAGTTCCCTAATTATAGCTTACTGCCTACATATTTTTTACATACAACTGATTGGAAACAAAGCTTCTTACAACTTCGCCTGAAAACTTATATTTTCTGTATTTATCATGTAGTCAAGTTCATTAAGTTTGATTTCACCCAATCAAATTCTAATTGGGTATACTAAATAAAATTCAACCCGACTCAATCCATAAAAATCTAATTAGGTTGTGTTGGCTAGGTTCAGGGGTTGGATACAACTTGCTTTCACCTCTAATAAAGAGCACAACCTTCCAACCCCCCGCATACTAAAATAAACACCGGGGTTTAAAACTGTCAATTCAAGAGTGTAATCTGTCCGTCCTTATACTCAAAGGTAATCTAAATAATCTTGTCTTTGTTTCTACAGGTATTGAGCTTCAAGGTGGCAGAGACCCTGCCCGGGGATAGGATCCAGTTTACTACTTCAGCAGGAAGTCAAGTTAATAGTTATTTTGATGAGAATAACATTGGCTTTATTAATGTCTTGTATGGAAGGTATTAAGTAATTTGACGTCTAAGAATAATATTACGTGATAAAGAATGTTCAATAGTACTTTACTTTAGTATTTTGGTATACTATAACTTCTCCCGCCTTCCAGTGTATCATAATTGTATGTATAATTCTTTCTCACTTGTTTTTTATCTAATTATTAGATGTCTGAATCCAAATGTTTATCATGCTTCCAGTTAATATCTATCATTGGTATAGAGTCTTCTTAATATTCATGTTGGTTTTCCTGTAGTTTTTGTTTCTTGTTACTGCAATTAGTTCCTTGTAATATGTTGGTTTTCCTGTAGTTTTTGTTTCTTGTTACTGAAATTAGTTCCTTGTAATAGCAATGTAAAAGTGTACACAGGGTTTGACAACAACTCAATGAAGAAATAATTATAAACAATTTCAAAAATAGGGTCGAGGAATCTGTGATTCAGTTCCGAATGTTTGTTTTTTCAGATCTGCAGGCAGGACCAATGTTGCTGTGTCTTTCTCGTGTGAACTTTCAACTTCAGGGTCAAGGGCACAGTCAAAGTTTTACAGTTCATCTTTGTCAGTAACAGTGATTCCTGATCTTCCACTGGCTTTGGGAGTCCCCATAACCTGGATTCTTCCTCCCTACTATACAATGACAAGCCGTTTGCCTTCACTGTCAGAATCCTATGCACAATATGATAGTCGGAATCGCAGGGGAACCATCAGCTATTCTTTATTGAGAAGTTTGGAGAAAAATGAAGCTCTGCAAAAAGATGCCATATTCATTGATGGGGACAGAATTAAAACTACCAAAAGTAATAATCTTGCTTGTATTCAAGCTAAAGATCGTACAACAGGAAGAACAGAGATTGCTTCTTGTGTCAAGGTTTCTGAGGTATGGAATATTCTTTCACTTACTGTTTACTTGTGCCACTTCTTGGCACTCAGGAGACTAATGAGAGTACAACTTTACAGCCTTGTGACATTATGCTTTCTGCTTGTACTGACTCTTTTTTACAGGTGTTGGTGTTGATTAATAACTTTATGCAAAGGATATTTAAAATAATAAATGGTTTTAAATCTGTTTTCCTTGTTTGTACACTGTTGCATTGTGCTGAGAGATAGCTGCACTGTGTTACATTAAATTTTTAACATGCTTGTGCGCTTTTAGCCTTGTGCTGACAATTGTTATTCTCCTTTATCAGAGTATAGTTACTCTGCAAAATATTGTTTTCTTTTCTATTTCTGTACAGCAGGCTAGAGAACTCTATATACTTGACTGTACGCAGTTATGTTTGTTACAGATTAGTTAGCTAATATATTTGATTGTACTCAGTTACACTTCGGTTAAAACTTCATTTTACAAGAAATCTAAATCTCTTCATTTTCTCTGTCAACCTGAATGTCCTGTGTTTAACTGCTGGGTAGGGACGGGAGAGAGATCCATTAATCCATTGCCCATCTTTAAATTCCATAACTAAATCCATCAGATTTCATTTAGGTATGTAAGTGGATCGGGTTGAGTTTATTTAGTCTAGTTTCAGTATAACCCAATTAAGTATAATTGGATTGGGTTCGGTTTATCCCTTTTTATTTAGCTGCCCAACCCTGGTTGGGTTGAGTCATCAGGTTCAGCGACTAAAACGGATAGTTACCATTTTAACTTAACAAAAAAATACCTGAAAATCAATGTTTCCTAATTCTTATAAAGCTAGAAACAATACTTGCAACAGGAAAATGACAGTAGTTGTAAAAATACTGAAATATACTTGAACTATGTAAGAAAATAAATAATTATTTTATTGATAATAATGACGCCAGATACATTCTCATCTTCTCTTTGTAATAATCGAATCCTTCAAAATAAGGAATATGGAGATGTTGAGTTTATTAGGTTTGAATTCATAAACTCATTACTAATCCCAATTCTAATTTGTTTCGTAGAAAAAAATCAACTCAATCGGCAAAAGTGTAACCAGGTTGGGTTGGATTGGTTGTTGGTTGCAATCTGCTTACACCCCTAATTACTACACTGAAGTTTAATGGATTGAATTAATTCATCAAATGCTTAATGGACCGACCATTCATATATAAAATTATATCCATTGTATTTATATATCCATGTTATAGTTTATATATGTGTGTGGATCTGAGTGCAGATGATAAACCATGCCATTTGCATTATGGATGTATGCTATTTGTTTGGAAATTTTCTTAACATCATAAATTTATTTAATATGATCAGGTGGCTCAAATTAGAATAGCCAGCAAGGAGGTTCTCCTCAATGTGATTAACCTTGCTGTTGGTGCAGAACTTGATCTTCCAACAAACTTTTATGATGCTCTAGGTATCAATGCCTCCTTGATAATAAATCACATACGGGAACTTTCGAACTGAAAGTAGTAATCTTTTATTGTCTCTTACTGTGGTTCAACAGGAAATCCTTTCCACGAAGCCTATAATGCAGTGCCTTTTTATGCTGAAACTAACTACCCTGATGTTCTCTATGTAAACAAAACAGCTGATGGAAAAGGCAATGTTCATATCAAGGTTTGTTAATGACTTTACTGGAAATCAATCTTCTTGGTCCCCTTGTTCTTATAATTTGGAGCAACAAGCTGCACAAGAACATGCAGCTTGCACAATCATAGATTTTTGGAACCATGACCTTTCTTTTTATCTTGAAAACTGTCCTTTAGGACTTAGGTCTCTAACAAAGCCGAGCCTGCATTGTGTTATCATGATCAGACTTAATTAGTGAACTTTATGTATCCTTGCGATTCAACTTGAATGCTTTGTTTGGTCTGAGAAAGAAAATGGAAAGGGAGAAGATAGAAAGTAAGTAGTGAGAAAGAGTATATTTTTAAGGGTTGTTTGCTACAAGAGAAACATTAAAAAAAGGGAAGAGAAAGAAAATGAAATTTCATTAAATAGACAATTATGTTCTTCTGAAAAATAATGTTATAAATAGATATAAGGCTACTTTAGGAAAGATGTAAAACAATGTTTCTCTCTCTTTACACTCACAACACAAGAAAATAGAAAGTGGCAGGTCCCATTATCCTTTTATTTCTTTCTCACCTTTTTCTCTCATGTCAAACTAGGAGAGTTTCTCCTTTCTCATTGTTAGAATAGGTATTAAATATAGGTTGTAAGTACTTGTATTGGAAAACTACTATATGAGTTGTTTACTTACTAACATTAATTTCTTGTACTTTTTTTGTGTTCTTGATGTAATTTTTTTCTATAAAGAACAAAGATCAGTTGAGAGATAATCAATCTCTAAGCTCTTTTTATCATATTTTCAGTCTTAAGTTGGTGAGTAGGTCGATCCCATTTTACTAGTTTTGCATTGTCCACTGTCGTCCACCATCATCCTCCATTGTCGTCATCTCTCCCTAGGCATTGTTTTGTCATGACAAACACCTAGTTTGGTTCGTCTCATTGAAATACAGTGAATAGACCAAATTTTGTTGTCGTCTACCGCCGTTTGCCGTCTTTTTGTCCAACAACCACCCGATCTGGTACTTCTCGTTGTGTGATGTCCAACCTACCTGGTCACGTCCAATGGTTCTCTGCCACACATTGCCACAAGAGCCATCTTCATCCATTGCAGCTCGGTGCATGAAGGTCAAGTGCCACCTTCCCATCACCAGAACAACACCGCATCTTCTCCACAAGGCTCACCAGAACTCCTTGTCCTTGTTTTGACCATTGTTTTTCTGGTTTCAGCTTTGTTTTAGAGGCTCCTCTCTCATCCTCTTCCTCTACCACTATTTGCCTACTTTTATAGTTGGTACTAGGTGTGGAGTGTAGGTTATTGCTGAAATTCTGATTATTGGTGAATTGTTCCTTCAATATACCTTTCTTTACTCAAAGTGGATACAAACTTCCACAATGTTCCTTTTCTAAGAGGATGGGCCACACTCAAAATAAATACTTCTTCTTTTAACCTAATTTCCTTAAGTCAATTAACTAAATCTTTAAATTTCTCTATAACCTACGCAAATTCTTTTGTTATACAAGAGTGTAATCAAGTTGATTATATGGTGAAGCACATGAATCTAGGAGATTCTACTATCTAGGCATATGTCTTTGTTTAGCATCCCCATCTCCTATGCTTCTACATGATTACTTGGGTCATCCATATTCATCAAAATTAAAAAGGATGGTTCCCAAACTTAGCAAATTCCAAGTCTTAGAATGTGAGTCATGTAAATTAGGAACACATATTCGGTCTTCTTTTCCAAAAAGAACTAAATCATGATGCAACTTTGTCTTTTCTATAATTCATTCTGATATTTGGGATCCAAGTCGAGTTTCATCCTTTTGGTTTCTTTACTTTGTCACTTTTTTTTATGAATATTCCCCTTGCACTTGGGTTTACTTAATGAAAGATCAGTCTAAACTTTTGAATATCTTTATGTCTTTACTTTATATCTTTACATTGCTTCCAATTCAGTGTTTCATGAGAGGACTAAACACATAGAACTTGACTGTCATTTTATTTGGGAAAAGTTGTTGTCCAAGGAAATTTGTACTGAGTTTGTCGAATCCAATGATCAACTTGCATATGTCTTAACAAAATTCATAAGTGGACTCGAATTGAATTTATTTGTTCCAAGCTTGGTACATACAATTTGTATGCTCTGGCTTGAGGGAATGTTAGAATATGTATGAAGTGTAGGTAGTAAGTAGTTGTATTTGAAAACTGTTATATGAGCTGTTTACTTATTAGCATTAATTTCTTGTACCTTTTGGTGTTCCTGATGTAATTTTCTTCTATAAATAACAAAGATCAGCTGAGAGATAATCAATCTCTTAAGCCCCTTTTATCATATTTTCATCTTAAGTCTCATGTATATCTCTCTCCCTCTAATTTCTTTCTCTTCTATTTAACCTCTACAAAACAGAGAAGAGAACTTATCAATGAGTGCATTGCTTTAGAACAAACAATATTTGTTTAGAGTCTACGCAGTTTTTTAGTGTCTGGCATTTTTATTCGGTTTACTATCCGTGAAATGTTTTTGCTCAGCTAAGTAAATTAATAGAATTGTTGTCCTGACTGCTGATGGTTGAAGGCAATTCGGCATGGTAAAGCTCTTGTGCGTGTATCAATTGGTGAAGATCTGCAAAAATCAGATTATGTGCTGGTAAGTAATAGTTTTCCCCAGAAATGTGCATGAAGTTGTATACTGTTCTACGTACATATCTTAATCTCCTATGGTGTATGCTAAAATTTAGAACCTATACTTTAACAGTATTAAAATAATTCATTCTGATGTCTGATACACCTTAACTGGCTTATAATTTTTTCAAGGTGATTTACCTTATCAGAACCGAGTTAATCTTGCAGGCCTTTCTCTCATTTGTTAAAATGTCTGTTAATATTAGCTATCTGTTAGCCCTTGTTAGTATCAGTTAGAGCTAGTTAGCAAATTATTTTTTTTAACAAGTAATTCTGAAAAAGGAAGAAAAAAAACAGAATAAAAAATAGTTGCTATATTTCCTTATTACATCTAGACTTGTTTTCTTATTTAGTTAGAATTAAAAGCCTAAAAATACAAGTATAAATAGGGATTTGTGCTTTGTCTTTTTTAACACATGCAACCTGTCATATAAATGATATATGCATTTTTCGATGTATCTCTGTCACCTAATGAATTGTCCCTGTGCAAGTTATACATCTGACACGTTGTATTTATTCAACTTGCTTCCCCACTTCCTAAGTATCTTCCACTATCTGAATCTATGTATTTTTTTCCACGTTTTGCAGATTAGAGTGGGTGCCCATATATATCCTCAAAATCCAGTTCTTCACATAGGAAGTCCTCTTAACCTAAGCATAAAAGGTGTGGTCGTTTTGGGTGGTTGCTATTAATTTATTTTTCTGAAAATGTGATATATCTCTAGAAACAATTTTCTTCTCTAAAAAAGTTGTAACTTGTATTTGCCAGAGATGTAATGAAACCATTTTTATATTTGTCTAACATGATTTTGGGAGAGTTACTTTATTAACCCAGCACTGGAGTAGATAGTTATTTCAATTGCTTGACTGAGTTTTGAGTTCAGGGCATTTAATCTTTTTCTTTTAGCAAATGATTCCCAATTGATAATGCATTTTACCTTTATGTTTCAGGTTTGAGTGATACAGTTTCTGGACAGTGGTTTACTACAAATAGAAGTGTAGTATCAGTTGATACACTATCTGGGATGGCCAAAGCCGTTGGGCAAGGTTCAGCCCAAGGTGCTAGATTTAAGTACTGAAAATGAACTTTTTAATTGTCATTCTGGAGTATTTGCTCTATAAACAATTATTACTCCCTCATTGAATGTTATTATGAGCAGTATCTTTCCGTTATGGAGGATCAAAACTGCAAACAACAATTACAGTGTTGAAAGGAGATTATATTTCTGTGCTTGGTCCAAACGAGATGTTAACTAATGTCCCATACCCCTCGAAAGGATACAACTTCTCCGTGAAATTCAGGTTTGTGAAATATAACTCTAGACTTTCATTTGGTTTCAATGAAAGCAACCTGCTTTTCTGACTGAATAGATTGTAATAGTGATTCCTACAGTGAATCCCTTGATGTACCTGGAGAAAACAAGAGAATTTTATTCAATTGTAGAGTAGATCCGCCATATGTGGGGTATAGATCTTTAATCATTTCTCTCATTTGATTATTCAAAATGAACGATTCATTCTTAGATATATCTTCTACCTTCGTTCACTGAAGGTACGTGAAGCCATGGCTGGATCAGGACTCTGGCAATTCATATTGCTTATTTTTCCCTTACTCACCAGAGCATTTGGTGCACTCAGTACCTAAGTTAGAAGGCATGAGGCCGGATGTATCACTCTCCATTTCTGCTTATCTTGAAAACGAACATATTTCTGGATCTGCTTCAGCACTTTTTATTGGAGGATTTTCTATAATGGAGATGAGCAAGGTGTGGATCCTTTTATTCTTCCTCATTTCGTTGCTTCAAATTACATTTCAGAATTAGGCAAGAGTGCTTGATTTATGAAGTTTAGTGCCTGTAATTTTCTTGATCTGGATTCTTGATCAGTTTGCTCTCCTTTATTTCTGTAAATTCATTGGACCCCTCCCCACTACCTGATTGTGAAATAAAAAATTAATTTATGATGTTAATATGTTACCCCCACCCCCTCAGAATCCGTTGCTGCTGAATCTGACACCAGGCTATAACAAAACTGGCATTACCATATTGGGAAATACTGGTAAGATGGCATATCTTCGTTTTTTTTATCTTGCGTGATGACCTCATTTTGTTGCTTGATCATCCAATACTTTGTCAGAAGTTGCTCTTTATAAAAATAATGTGGCCTGGTGGGTGATGTAAATCATTCTGATGGGTCCCATGGAGATCTTCCTTCTTGTCATCTTCACTAATTGTTGAGAGCATAGTTGTATAAAAATTTGTTACTGTCTTCTACAATATGTAAAGATAAACCCGTTCGCCGTTTTGTTATAGATGTTGAAATTAACTGGTATCACCGAGATTTGATTATGATCAGTCTCGTCCATAGAGAAGATATTGGCATTCGTGGGTTTGCACGTTACGAGGTGAGTACTTTCAATAGGTTTCATCACTGGTCAAATCTAAATTTGAAAAGTTAGGAGCCTTGCATTTCTTTTGTGTGTACTGCAATCCAATGCTAAAATATCATCTGAAAAGTTGCAGAGCTATCAAGTGAACTTCCATTGTTAACATGCAATAAATGTTCTGATTTTGGGTTTAAAATAGATTCGAATTTATTTTTCTTGTTCATGTCTCCAGGTCCAACTTCTGAAATCCAAGAGATTCAAAGACAAAATCCTCATCACACTCCCAGCCAATGGTTACATATTCGTGAAGCTTTATATTACTTAATTTCCTTCAGCATTTATAATTTTTTTTTCAAAAGGGAATAAACTCAACACTGTTTGGGTATACTTCTTCATAAACATTTATGGAGAAGAAAATAAGTAAAATGAAACAAACGAAATAGCTTATTCAAATTAACCTGTGGGAGAAATTTGTTTCATTTAGTCGATTTATTTTCGTATACATATGAACTTGTAGGGAAGTTTATTCAAACAAATTTGAAGTCTGTTAAGAGTTCACTATTTTAGTCTCTGAAAGCATAAAGCGCAGTCACATTAGTCGCAAAAGGAAGAAAATTTAAAATAAGTCTCTAAGCTTTTATTTTACCCTAAAGTTAACTACTTAATGTCACCTTAGTCCTTCGAAATCATGTTAATATTATCACTGAAGTCATACTGTTTCTTGAATTTTTGACTAAAGTTGGTGACAGATTGCAGTTTCACCGGGCTTATTTGAATTTTATTACTTTTAGAAATTAAAGTGACAGCCTCTTGATGATCAAGTTGGATATTCATCCCAAAGTTTAATCTTCCTTTTCCCTGTTTCATTACAGGCCAGCGTGTGGAAATAGACGTCAACCATGAACCTGAGGAAACAGCTCCATCCAGCATAGCCATAAATAAAGCCTTCTGGGGAAGTATCCTGGGGTGTTTTCTGCTGTTGATTTTATCAATCGTTATCTTCACACGTTTCTTGGACAAACCAGAGAGATCTCAGCAAACAAGTCCCTCAGTTACTACAACTACAAGCATTGCAGCGCACACAACTCCTGATAGAAGTAACCCTTCTGTTGTAAATGACTCGTCTCCTCGAACACCTCAACCGTTTGTAGACTATGTCAGGAGAACCATCGATGAAACTCCATATTACAAGCGAGAAGGGAGAAGAAGGGTTAATCCACAGAACACGTTTTAGACTCTACCACTACTCTAACTTTACCTGACTAATGTTGTATGTTCTCCAAAACTGAGAATTTTGTTATCCTCATCTAGTTGTGCAAATTTAGGAATGTGTTATCATTCTTTCATGATCACATTGAATATTTTGTCTCGTTCTTTGGTTAGTCCTGCAGTTTCATTACCATGTAGGGATTTTTGTAATTGCTCTACCTTATTGCTTCACCGACTAGCTTGTTTTTTGAATGATGGTAATGCAATGTCACTTGTAAGATAAGATACATTTGTAGCGGTGGTAGATAAAGAAATAGTGGACTGAAATATGATATAGAATGGATTCAATGCCATTTTGTTATTTGGATATTAGTAATAAGTAATAAAATGGAATAAGGATTCCATTCCGTTGTTGGAAACAAAAGTGGAGCAAAATAATTTCTAACTTTTAATTTTATATTATGTTTATTTTATAACATTTTAATTTATTGTATGTACTATATTTTATTGGTATAGAAAAATATTTTTTTAATAATATTTTTTAGTGAAATATAGAAAAATTCATTGCGCCGTTAATAGTTTATATGTTTTCAAAGATAAAGTGATTCATTTCAAATTAAGGTCCATAAAATTTAAAATTATTATTTGTTTGGATTTGTAATATAATATATTAATAGTAGTAAATGTAAGTAATTTTCAATCTTCGGTCATTAAGTCGTTTGAAATATACTTTTCAAACATACCAACTAAACTCATTTGCTATTCATAAAAAAAGAAAAGAAAGGAAACACATTTCATGATCATGTATAATTTATTATTGTGTAATTAATATAAGGCGAGTTTTTAGTTTTTCACAAAACTGAAATTGTTAATATTTATCATCCCTTTTTGTTTTTAAATAAATTTTCAAGAAACAACATCATTTTGGAAATAGTTTTTAGACATGTTTCTCTTGAAATTGTTTCTGACGAGAAAGGCAGTGATATAAGTCAAAAATAATAAATTATTTGTGAAAACAATCAAAATATTGAGTGTTTCTTTGTTTGGCAAAAAAGCAATCAAATTATTGAAAATATATATATATTTTAGCAAAAAAACTTGCATGAAATGAGGAGCACAAGAGTCCATAGAAAAAGTAAGTCACATGAAAACCACAACAATATTTATATACTCACACCTTCGTAGTTTTTATATGCACTTTTATTTTTTATTTTTTAAATGTGTCATTGTGAGTTTTATTTCACTTTAAACTTTCTTCTGTCTTTCTCCATTGTTAGTGCTGATGGTGATTTACAGTATTGGTAATGTGAGTTGTGGGAGCGATAAGTGATGGTCATGTACGTAATTATGTGGGGGAATTATTTTATAAATTTGGAATCATCGTTCCTAATTAATCATTACTCGTTTATCGTAACAGTGTTTGACTACCTTTTGGATTATTATATCTAGGAATATATTATCTAAATAAGACAATCTAAAAGTATAATGTACGCTATTTGTGAATGTTAAGTTTATTATAGATCTTATGATTTTTAAGAAAAAAAGTATATTATGATAATACAATTTATAATTATATGAGTGAAAGTTACATATTGAACGATTTATAAAATGATATTACTAAAGTTAGTCTAAAATACTTAATTCGAAAGATATGATTAGCAATTGTGGAACACATATTCCAAAATTAGTTAATGATAATTCCATATCACATGTTCCAAAATAGTTTATGCTTAATGTTTTGTGTTTCAAGAAGTTTTTTTTTTTAACAAGAAGTAAGGTTATAGATTATCTATTACACAAGACTCATTGTTTTGTTTTAGACTACAATTTACTAAAAGAAGTAGTTTTGACCATTATCTCAAGTATAATTTAACTAAGAATGGAATAAATTCAAGGATTATAGTGATATCTTTCTAATAAATGGTTATAGTCTAACTTAAAAGATACATATTTCTATAATTGTTTTCATATTTTCAAGAAGTTATATATAATTATGTTGAAATGTATTTGTGAATATCTTTATTAAGGTAAGATAATTTATTTGTTGTCATTGATATAGTGAAGTTAGGTATAACAAATGATTAATAACAATAGAAGACATGTATTGTTAGGTTGTGAAAGAAGTGGTGAATATAAACCATAGAGAAAGAATTTACAATAATTTTATTAGAATTAGGAAGTATGATTTTCTCTTTAAATTGTAAGGAAAACTAATGAACAATGATGGAGAATAAATTATGAAGTTAGTTTGTGGAATTCATAATCACTAATTGATAAATTTATGGGTAAGTCAATCATATGTTGACAAATTAATAAATAATGATATATTTACATTTATTGATATGACAAAGGATTTGATGAAGCCTAAAAGTATATATTCTATTGACATTGAAATATCACAATGATAAAAGTTTAACAATCATAAAGCAAGTGTACAATATAAGGATACATATTAAAAAATAGGAAAATGTCTTTGAACTGAAATGCAACATCTAATAATATTATTTAAGCATCACATATATATTCATTGACATAGATTCATTGGTAATTTAAGAGATGTCACAAATATGTTTTGGACACACCTTGATTGGATAAACTTACTCGGTGCATTTAACATTATATATATATATATATATATATATATATAGGTTGTCCTTACTTAAGATTGTGAGTGTGATGACTATTGGGTGACATTTTTTTGTCAATGGGATCTAAACGTGAAAACAACTTTGTTTGGCTTTTGAAAAACTTAGAGAGGTCTTCTTTTAGAATTGATTCACTTTTGCATTTTTCGATCACTAATAGGGATTATTAAATAATGCAATAAAGTATAAATTGCTAGGTCATCTAAGAGAGGTGTGAGAGCAAAGAAATCAACGTTGGAAAAATGTTATGACCTATTACCTTTAAAGTTTTATGTTCACCTTGACTTGTGTGTGTTGAATATGTCAAGGATATATGGGTAATGCCACACAAGAAAAAGATATGAACTAATAAAGTAATGTACTTATGGAACATGAAAAGTAACAAATATATGAATTTACATCTTACCAATTGATACATTTTATTGACATTACTAGTAAGTTAATTGAGTTAGACAAGTTGGTATTGATAGTGAATGTTGTGTTTATACACTTAGACGTACTCATGATTTATCTTGTGCATGCAAATTAGTGAGATATGACCTTAGTAGCATATCACTGAATGAAGTTCGTGTTATATGGACTAGACTTATTATGTCATCATATTATTCATCATCTAAGTTGTCTATTAAGGAAGAATTTAACTTTATTTTAAACTAGTTTACATAAGTTGACATTGCAGGTAAAGTGACAATTAAGAGAAAATTATGTGAAATTTTATACCTAGATATAACATCAATGCATGCATCACTAGATAAAAGTAAAAACCAATGGAATCCAAAAAAGTCGACCAAATAGATTTGTCAGGTCTACAAAGTGTGACCCATCTTCATCGTTACATAGTTGATATCATTGTTGTGAAGGTTGATGGAGCAATGTAGACACATCATCCATCATAATTGTCATCTCATCAATAATGAATGTGGTAAGTATTAGTATATTGGTATCACATATCAACAAAGACATAAATCAAACTCTTATTAATAGTCTCATAATTGATGTTGTACAACAATAACCAACCCCAATTAAGTACTTTAACCTTGATTTGTCAATGTAGGATCTCAAGTTTACTTAATTTTTTAGACCAATTTCAATTTCCCTTGATCCTAACACAAAAATATGAGTGTTTGTAAGTATGAACAATACCACATGACCAAATCTCACGATTAAGTGAAGCTTTTATTTCTTACCTCACATTCTCATAGTCTTAAAGCAACATAATCAACAAAACTAACTAGTATAGAAATATCAACAGATTATACATGGAATCCATCCTATTAATCATGCCCTTATGCAAGTGCATCCATCATATTAATACTACTATTATGAACAACTTATTCACGATTTCTTCTACATACCAACATTGTACATCTCTATCCATCAACACCTTAAGATGCACTATCTCTTGTTCTAGCCATAACTATGCATATTAAAATAATTCATATATTAATAAAAAAAACAATTTAATAAATTTATTTTTCTAATATCAAGCATTTCAAATTGCACAATTTGAAATGTACTTTTGAAGAATATAATACATTCTAGATTGCACAATCCGAAATACATTTTCAAATTTGGAATTGCATGCCCGATTGTACAATCTAGAATGTATTTGCTTAAGATGTAATACATTATGGATTGTGCAATTCGGAATGTAATTATGGATTGTGTAATATGACATGTAATTCTAGATTTGAAAAAGCATTTTAAATTGCACAATTTGGGATGCATTTTTTAAGAAAATAATCCAAAATGCTTTTCCAGGTTTAGAATTGCGTTTTCATTGCACAGTCTAGAATAAATTATCTTCTTCAATAATACATTTTAGATTGTGCAGTCACAATCCAATTCTAGATTTAGAATAACTTTCAAATTATACAATTTAAAATGCTCATATAAAAATAAAATTTAGATTATGCAATCTAATTTTTTTTCAAAATAGTTAATCTACTACTAAATTACATAATATTAAAATTTCTTAAAACAAATAAACTCTTTATAAATAACACCTACAAGGCAATTAGTGACCAAGACAGGCACATGGTTGAACCAAATGAAGGAGAGGTGGCAACATACTCACTCAAAGAAGAAGGAGGTGGAGGAGGAGAGAAGAAAAGAAAAAAAAAATGAAAACTTTAAAATATGTCATTTAGGGTACATTGATCATTTCATCAGATGGGGTGCAAATTGAAAATATGAGGGTAGAAGAAGAAATTACCTTCTCTACATCAACCACTCACTCTCTCACAATAAATAAATAAATAAATAAATAAAAATAAATAAAGGGTTTTACAAAATTTAAACACAAAAGAGAAGCAATATCCATCTAGGGTTTCTCTTTCTCTTTTCTCATTCCTCTTTCGTTTTCGCAATCCCTCCTGAATTCGCAAGCCATGGAATCACCCGGTAACGAGCATGTGGTGGGTGGCGCTGACCCCAACGACGGTGTTGCACCCTTCTCCCACAGAGAAGAACCCCACAATTCCCAATCCCTCACCGGCGACGGTGCCAGTCCCGGGTAATATCCCCTTTTCCATTTCTTTCTTTCAATTTCTTTTGGTTTTTCGGAAACTTCTTAAATTGGAGCAATTGGGTAAACGTAGCTCATGAAAAGAACCATTTTTTCTCCGTTCCTAGAAAAGGGTTTTCACTTTCTTGGTATTTAGATTAGACGATAATAATGTTCTTAGATTCGGTTCTGATTGCATTCGACCCATAATTTGCAGAAAGATATTTATAGGTGGTTTAGCGAGAGAAACGACCATTGGTTAGTGCTTGCTTTGCCTTTGTATTATCGTAATTGTTACTTTTGGGGTGTGGCAGCCCCTTCTCTGAATTCTGTGGATTTGTAGCTCAGAACATTGATTTATTATAACCTTACCCTTTTGACCTGTGTATTTTGTTGCAGCTCAATTTATCAAGCACTTTGGGAAATATGGTGAGATTACGGATTCGGTCATCATGAAGGACAGGAAAACTGGGCAACCTCGTGGATTCGGGTTTATAACGTATGCTGATCCCTCTGTGGTTGATAAAGTCATTGAGGACCCTCATGTCATCAATGGAAAACAAGTATGGCTTGAATTTGATGTTGTCTTGGCTAAGGATGTCTTGTTACCTGTTTTTTTTTTTTTGTTTTGATTATAGTGATTAGTGAATGGATACTTTGCTGGCTCTTATGGTTTTGGGATCATCATATATAGGTTGAGATTAAGCGGACGATACCAAGGGGAGCTGTTGGCTCTAAGGATTTTAGGACAAAGAAAATTTTTGTAGGTGGAATTCCTTCAAATGTGACTGAAGGTAGGTTGCCTCTTTAGTTAGCTAAATTCTTTGCTGCTTGACTGAGGTGTCAACAAGGGGGACACATTTCAACACCTTGAGAGAGCAAACTCCGAACTATGAGGACAGTATGGGCGTAAAAATTTATCTAAGTTTCAGATCCTAGAATTGAAAACTGTTTTTATATTTGAGAGTGCTGTTTAGGATCTGCAGAGGTTTACTCTGATATTGTAGACAGACAGAACTCCCTTATTGTGTTGTACCTGATATGTTCAAGCTTTCTTCTCCTAGAAATTCTTCTTATGAATCACTTGGCCACATGTAATTTGCATCTATCTTGATGTGTTTTGTTTGTGTGACTTTGTGTAAGTAAATTGACTATTTTCATTATGACTCCGTTTTGTCCCTTTAAATTTGTGTTTTCAGTTAACTTTTAGCAGTCTGTTAGACACTAAAACAGATTTTGATTTCTAAAGTAACTTTCTAATCATAGAATAGCTTCAGTGAACGACAATTCCTTTGGTTGGTCGTTTTAATCAAAGATGTACTTGTGCAGATGAGTTTAGAGACTTCTTTACTCGCTATGGTGAAGTGAAAGATCACCAAATAATGCGGGACCACTCCACCAACAGATCTCGTGGGTTTGGGTTTATCACATTTGATTCTGAAGAAGCAGTTGATGATCTTCTATCCATGGGGAACAAAATTGAATTTGCTGGAGCTCAGGTGAGAAATCTTTAATTAGAAACGAGGACATTACATTGTTCTACTCTTTACTGTGTAACTGGCATCCAGATTGAATAAATTTTTAAACTTCTTGGCTGAGTTTATTTTGAATTGGTTTGAAAACAGTAAAATATTGGCAACTTGATTTTGTTGGCACCATGAAATGTATAATTTAGAATTTGCTTTTGCACCAAAAAAAAATCTTCTAAAGGTTATAAGCTTTAAGATGGAGGCTCATTAATGGATCTGATTATCTTCTTCAAAGAATATAACTCATGAACTTTCAGTCACTTTAAATGTTAATTTATGTCAATAATCAAGTAGCAGTGATTTCTCATCTTCCTATCGAGTTCAAGGCACTAGTTGCAATGTTTTGAACACAAATTATCAGATCCATAGTTCCATGTAGTTATTGCTTCGAGTATTAAAGGAAATTTTCTAATAAGAATCCACATAGGAAATTAATATGGGTCAACTGGTTGGCCAAATCAGTTATTTGCTAAGGCCTTGGAATATTCTAGAAAGAAGAAAGTGCATATGGAAAAGGAAAAGGAAAAGGAAAAGGAGAGGAGGAGTGACAGAGAACGAGTGTAGGAGAGGGCAATGGATCTGATATTTCTTGGGTTGTTCGGCCATTTAGGCTTGGGCTTTTATTTCTGGGAATTAAGATATTTTTCCCTGCATTTTACTTTGTATTCTTGTAATCTTGTGTTCTAATCTTGCATTCCAAACACTAGTTCGAACTGCTTGCACTACCATCCTGGGTTGGCTCCTTCTCATTCACAAGCATTTTCTTTTTGCCATTAGACATAATTATTTCAATACTGATCAAGAACCTTATGGAACTTTTTATCTTTTTAGAGCATTTTTCATCCATAAAGTAACCTTGTCATTTTTCCTATGTAGGTGGAAATCAAGAAGGCTGAACCAAAGAAGCCAAACTCTGCACCTCCATCATCCAAGCGCTACAACGACTCAAGGTCTTCATACAGCAGTGCTGGATACGGAGATGCCTATGATGGATTTGGTGGCAGTTTTGGAGTTGCTGGTGGTTATAGGTCAGGCAGCACTTATGGTGGCGGTAGGGGCAGTGCTTACAGTGCATATGGAAGTGAATTTGGCGGTTATGGAGGATATGCTGGTGCGATGGGGCCGTATAGAGGCGATCCCTCCCTCGGGTATGCCGGTCGTTATGGTGGAAGCTTTAGTAGAGGGTATGATCTTGGTGGGTACGGTGGACCAACTGAGAATTATGGGGCATATGGTGGAGGTGGTGGTTCTTCTGGTGGTGCTGGTGCTGGTGCCTATCAAAGTGGCTATGAGGGCAACCTAGGAGGTGGTTATGGAGGGTCTAGTGGAGGTCCCTTCTATGGGAGCAGTAGAGGTGGTTATGGTGCTGGCCGATACCATCCTTATGGAAGATAAGATTGGACACCAAGCACTGATAGTCTAGGACTAATATGTCTAGCATCAAAGCAACTTTGTAGTTTGTGTTTGGTTGATCACTTAGATTACATATTTTCTTCTCAAAAGATTATTGGCAAGTATACTTTCATTTATCAGCACACCCATTTCTTGAAAGTCTAAGCAAACACAATTTTCATTTGATCCCCCTTTGAAGTCTTTTTTTGTTCATGTAAGCTGCAAAATGTGCAGATGGTTGTATTCTCAATGTTCTTTATTGTTGCTTTGTACTACTTACTACCATCTTTTTTATGATTACGCCATGCTGGTTTGTTATTTTGTGCATGAAAAATGTCTGAAGCGCTCTCTGGAACACATTATTCTATCAGTTGATTTTGTTTAATATGACAAATCTTATTTGGTTTTCATATTTTATGAAGACATAAATGCCTCTTTTTGTTATTTTCTATATTAATTTTATATTAAATGTCGTTTTATTCTATGAATTTGTCAATAAGGTTGTGTCAATGTCAAAAAGAAGAAAACAATTTTGAATGAAAGAATATGTAGCAGTCCTGGATCTGATACATTGTTATTTAATGACATTAGGGATTTTTTTGAAGTGCGAAAATTCAGTTTACTTTACTCCAGTCATATTTATTTAACATGTCATCGATATAAGGAATTGAATTCAATTTTTTTTTTTATAAAACCTAAAGGGAATATGGTTAGAAGTATAAAATTTTACTGTAAGCAATAAGTCAATATTCTCGACAGTTGCAAAATGATAGATGTTTCAATACTAAAGTCATGATAAAAAAAATAGTCTAGATTATTACTATACTCGTTTATTACATTAATTTTTGTTGCTTGCCTTTTGTCTTTTTTATCTTCTATGGCACCATATATTTTTTTATTTATTATTTTGGTGTTTGTTTTTTTTTATCTCTTTAATTAATATGATCCCTCTATCTTTTAGGACAAGTGCCTCTCCAACTGTTTCTATTTTGTCCTTTTGTCCTTTTGTCTTATTTTTAGCTATTGTCTTTATTTTTCAATCCAAAACACTAAGACCACTTATTATATGAAAGACATATCCTCTATTTATTTATTTAATTCATTCTTTATCCCTTTAGTCGCTACACTTCCAAACTTTGCTTTGCAGTTCCAAAAATAGAGGTCAAATAGCTTAAATATGCCCTATGGATTCATCATTTGTGTATTGGGTAGTAAATATCTTTTCTTTCACACATGTTTATTTTCTATAACTTCCATAAACATTTTTCCATTATACTCACTGTTAATTATGCTTAAAGTAATGGTCAATGTGTATTAAAATTTAACTTTTGATTACTAATTATGAAAGTAATTTTTATTTTTTCTGAAGTTCTATCTTTTCCTGGTGAGGAGGTCTCATGTTAAACATAATTAAAAATAAGATGTTTTTAACATTTTAAAAGAAATGAAAATAATTAAAAAAAGAATGACAATATTGTTCTCACATAAATAAGAATTTAAAAAATTATTTTAACATTTAAAAAGTACAGAAGTACATACAGGAAATATTTTTTTTTAATTTCATTTTTAGTCCAACACCTTATTCTATATATGATTTTGGTCATTTAAGTTTTTCAATTTAATCAAATCTTTCTCTCTCTCTCTCTCTCTCTCTCTCTTTAAATTAAGCAAATTTCATCCTTCAATTAAAAATAAGCAAAGTTGTTCAACTTATGTTCTTCTACCTGAAACGATTAGCTTTGAAAGAAGAAAAAGTTAGAGAACAATTTTAATTTTTCAAAATTGATGCTTTGGTTGGTGAATTTTGAGTTGAAGTTATAATTCTCTTGTATTTTGCTTAGTGACTGAGAGAGAGAAGACACCTTTTTCTAATTTGGGCAAGAGTGAGTCAATGAATTGCTTTTCAGAAAAGTGATACTATTTTGGTGTTTCAGTCCCACCATTTAAACATCTCCAACTCTTCTTTGCATTTGTGATAAACGTGATGGACCAAAAACAAATGATGGTAAAGGGATCTTAATTTAGTGCATCCACCAAAATGCTTTTTCAGCTATGTACGTTGTGTTGGAGTTTTCCATGGTTATGTTATGTTATGTCTTTTCATGCTCTAATTCTTCCCCCATCACATGTTCATCAAGAAATCACTAGGGACTCTCAAAGTACCACATATCACAAATTTTTATGTGACATCTATTAATTTGGTTGATTTGAAAACTCATTTAATCCAAGTTGAATGTTGTTGAAATTTTGATGAAATCTTTTCTTCTAGACAAACAAAACTTGATCTTTATATGAGATTATTGGTTATCATTTAATAGTTTTGTGTAGTGTTGGGACTTGAGATTGTAAGTTTCTCTTCTTTAATTTCACCTTTTTTACCCAATTGGAAAGTTCTTTGATGCTCTGGCTTTCCTTGGAAAGAAAACCTTTGCCTCAGAAGAACAGCTTTTGCATATCAGAAAAGTGACAAGGTACAATAGGAAGAAGATAATTTGATGAGAACACCATGACATCAAGTACAGGACAAGAAATGATTACAGTTGCAAACTATTTGGCTATATGAGAACATATAAAAGGGTGATCAAAGTTGCAGTCACAAAAGAGGCAGATAGGCATATAATTGGAGACAATGCATGTGTTTGAGCCCAAATTACACACAGGAAAAGTTGATGAGTGATCAGATTTTAGCACATAGATATTAGTTTTATAAGTTGATGAATATGGTTGTGATTGCTTCCTTTGGATCTATTGTTTCTCATTTGCATTGGCAGAATCATGGAGGGATGGCCTATGGGTCCATATGTGAGATGAGGAGTTGTAGGAAGGTGTTTGGTTAACCAGCCATGATTTGATTGCATCAGTCCAATTGTTCATCTGCTGTTATACAAAGCTGATAAAATTTATGATCTGTTCTCTCATTATTCTATGTAACATTTTTGTTTCAATTTATTCAACTTAGGTACAATATCATTGAATGTATAAGCTAACTTTAATTGTTGTTGGACTTAGATGCGATATCATTGAATGTATAAGCTAACTTTAATTGTTGTTGGACTTATTCATGTCATTCGAATCGTTATCGAATCATTCTTAAGTATATAGTTTTACATACGAATTAGAAAGTTTGTGTTCAAAATTCTACGTCGATTAAAGATAAGACCTCTTAATAGTTTATAAATAAATATAAACCTTATTATAAAAGTTGATTTTACAATGTTGAATTAGATTTAAAATTATTTTTTTTAAAAATTAATATATATATATATATATATATATATATATACCAAGTTCTATTAACCATCCAACATAATACTTATCGAATCACCTTTATTCTTGATTTTAGAGTGTATCTTTGTATAAATGAAAAATATAAAAAAGTTTAAACTATTTTTATATAATATTATTATCATGAGTGCTGATTTCTAATATTCAAATAATAGAGTTCCTCCGATACATTATAATACTAAAATTCTTAGAAACTATAATTGAGAATCACATCCTACCCTGCATGATAGCAGAAACAGCACCTATTTGGAAACTTATTAGAAGATAAGAATGACACCAATGTGGTTCAAAACATGAAAAAAATGCAACTATTAACTGAGTTAAACCTGAAAAATCACATCATGCAACCAAATATTTTAGTAGTTCATAGTAACTTGTTATGTCTATTTATGCAAAGTTGATGGTGTGATTTTTGAGCTGAGACTTTTGTGATGGACGTGTGATGAAACACAGGTTCTAGCTTTCCACTCCACAGTGTGCAGTGTTAATCACGTGCAAGAGGACAGAACCCTTTTTCACATATACTCATATCATATCATATGAAGCAGAGTAACAAAAACTACATATTATATCAGATATGTTGCAAGTTGTTCTGTGCTGTGCTGTGACAACATAAACAACATAAACAGCCTGTGAAACCTATTAGCCCTGTTTCATTCATAATACTGTCTTCTATGTTGCCAATAATTAACACCAAACTCAATCTTTCTTTGTACAAATAAGATTACATCACTAAAAAGAAACAGTGAGCTATTAATAGATTTATTTATATATACAAATCTAAATGTTGAATCCTTGAACTGTTTTCATTGTATAGTGTCTAAAATCTAACTCTTAGAACAATTAACTTGGCTAAATATATTGTTCTTAGAATTACAATTTTTTTCTTAAATGTAAATGTCAAAAAAGATTACAATTTTAATAATTTTGATCTAAAAAAGTGTTGAAGAGAAAATATTTATAGCATTTTGCATCTGATTATGCAGATCCCTCTAGTCCTGGAGGATGCTACTGTGGCTATACTATGAATGAATAGTGAGTTTTCTTGTGGTGTTTTCTATGGATGAATCAAAGTGATTGATATTGAAAGAATATGATTGCTTACACTGTTTTCTGAAAATGATTGTTCCAAACATGTTTGCCTCATTCCTGGTCCCACAAATTCCACACTGTCTATTCTCTAATGCTGGCCCCACATGAAATATTACACGTGTCAACCTTTTAGTGGTCACAACTTCCTTCAATACACATATACATCTAATAATATTACTATTTAACATTTTAATCTACCTTTACTTAATTTTTAAAAAGACCAATTTTTATGATATATTTCCTCTTTTTATTATAGTTAACCTTTCTCTTTTCATGTTAACTAAATTAAGAGTATAATTAAAAAAATGTTATCTTTAATTCAGGAAATGAAGAATTGAAGGAGTAGTTGATAATAATAAATAAATTAAATACAAAAGTTAGTATCCTTAATTAGGGTTTGATTTGCATAAATTTCATAAATGAATGTTGAAAGATATTGTTTTGGGGTTCAAGGTGAGTGAGGGTCATCATATGAGAAAACCATGAATGTGGCCACAATCATTGCTTAAAAACTAGCCAACTAGTGTGTACCACCACATGTTCTCAAGCTTTTCTTCTTCTCTAAAACCGATTTAGGTTAATTAGATTTTAGTAATTTATTAGTATCAAATAATTAATATAAAAATGTTCTCAAGCTTTTATTCTTCTCTAAGGATACTTTTTGATGTGAAATTTTATGTATAATTGGATATAAAAATGTTTTATTTTAGTTTTTGTTTTGAAGTTATGATATTATATTTTTTTTAGTATTACTATCCATTTTATCATAGTTCATGATTGAACTATTACATTGAATCACTACTTTATTAAGTTTAATAGAAGATCCATATTTAAACATATATATTACAATATACCATAAATGAAATTAATTACTTAGAGATAAGTTTATGTTAGTTTAATTTCACACCATATTCTACAATTCACATTGGAAAAACAAGTAGCAAAAATATATATCATTTATGGTTATTCACAAAAAAAAAGATAAGAATATATATATATATATATATAAAGGTGACATTATTATTGTTTAAAAAGATGGGAAGGAGTGTTTCACGCATCATGGTTCAAGGGAGGAAAATGAAGTGTTCTAAAAAACCATTATTTTCTTGCAAAAAAAATAACAAGAAACAAGGAGAATTTGAATTATTAGAGAGAAACTACATTATGATAAGAATGCCTTTATTTTATTATAATTCACCCATTTCCATTCTATAAAAAGTTAGCATAAATTATACCAACATTTTATTTTATTCCAAAATGATTAATCTAATTTTTTAATAGAGACTAATTATTCTTGGAATATCATAACATTGTTACCCAAATAAATAATGAATATATGGAATGTATAAACTTATTTTATTATACAATTTATTACACTTTATAATAAAAACAATTTTGATTGAGTGAGAAAGTGTATAGAAATTAGAATTGTTTGTTATTGTTAGTGTTAATTGTTTAGTTCCTTCCTTCCTTTTGGATCGGATCTGAGACAGAGGCTGTTTCACTATTGTCAGTGCTGTGTTCAAAGACTCCCCAGGTTACTTCACTCTCTGTTTCATCATTTTCTTCTTCTTCTTCTTCTTCTTCATGAACATGGTTGTTGCGCTGTTCCTCCATGGTCCCTGAAGGAATGAAAGCAACATTTTTTGCGCTTCATTCACATTGCCTGATCAGGTTCTTACTCTCTTTCTCTCTCTGCCTTTTTCTTGTTTAGGGTGATCACTTTAACCACTGTTTCCCAAGCTTTGCTTTTTTCTTTATGGAGAAGTTTTTCATCACTGTACTGCAGTAGAATCAAAGAAAGCTCAAGGGGGTTTCTAAAGAATCAAACTTTTCAACCTGGGGTGTTTTACTCTAATGCATTATTGGTGATTTTTTATGAGGTTCGTTCCTGCATCATGTTTTGGTCTTGTTTGTGGCCAAGTGTAAACAAAAGGAACATGGGGTTTTTGGGAAACTTGCAAAACTGAACATTTAGCTAACTGAATTTTCTTGAGGCTTAATGAAGAGTCCTTTAGAAGTTTTCAGTTTGTGATTCTTGCTTTTGGGTTACTAGTAAGGTGTCTGAATTTTGAAGCTTTTTTGTTTGGGGCTTTCTGAATTGATTCTGCTCAGTTAGACGGTTTTCTGTTGATTCATTGCGTCTGAAATGGGTCTCTTATAGATTCTCTAATTTTTTTTTTTAATTTCATTACATGTGTCATGTATGTTGATTAATGCCCTTTATGTTATTTGTTTGCTGATTCTTTGCTTAAATGTCCATTTCATAGACATTTTTGTAGGAGATTCTGTTATTAGGAGCTCTTTGAATGAGTACATGTTGGTAATTCAGTGTGCTGAGTTGGATTTTTAAGCCTGTTCAGATACCCTTCATGGAGTCTCCTGCTAATGGAGTTGATTCCTTGTCAGAGGTTCAGAATTCAGTTTCTGGAACACTTCATGACCCTCTTTCATCTGGGATTCCCCTACCTTCACGGCCTCCCTTGAGTAGAAACTATGAGGGTGTTCATCGAACTAAGACCATCCACCATCAAAACAGCCATGTGATTGATCAAAAGCATTGCTATCAAGAGGGCAATAACGTGAAGCAAGAAGGGTTGCCAGCAAAATTCTCGAGCAAGAAGCCACCACTTGATGATTCCAAGGGTTGTGAGCCAAATGGTGTCTTAGAATCTGAGAAGAAACGAGCAGTTGATAATCATGCAAAGAGCTACTCTCAGCCTGAGGCTAAGTTCTGCACAAGTCCTCAGAATAGTTTCTATTCAGCCACTGTCTACTCAGAAGCCAAAGAAAGTTTCACCAACACTGAAGTCAGCGAGTGTGCTAGTGTTGACAAGTCATGTGAAAGCGAAGTGGCGAATTCCAGTGATTTTAATGAGAGCAGGAAGACAAGCATATGTAGAGAGAGTACTGGCAGTGATGCTAGTGATGAGAGCAGCACCAGTAGTTTGAGCAGTGTTTTGTATAAACCTCACAAGGCAAATGACATAAGATGGGAAGCGATTCAAGCGGTTCGAACCAGAGATGGGATGTTGGAAATGAGGCATTTCAGGTTGTTGAAGAAATTGGGGTGTGGAGACATAGGGAGTGTGTATCTGGCTGAACTGAGTGGCACTAGAACTTCTTTTGCCATGAAGGTCATGAACAAGACCGAGCTGGCGAATCGCAAGAAGCTCCTAAGGGCTCAGACAGAGAGAGAGATATTGCAGTCCTTAGATCATCCTTTTTTACCTACATTGTATACTCACTTTGAGACAGAAATATTTTCCTGCTTGGTAATGGAGTTCTGCCCTGGTGGGGACCTGCATGCACTCAGGCAAAGACAACCAGGGAAGTATTTTTCAGAGCATGCTGTCAGGTTAGCAATTTCTTTTCTACTCACTCTTGCAATTGTATCATATATAACAGGAAGACACATGTACAACAAGTTAGTCAATTTACCTTAGTTCTCTGCTTGTTCCTTTTCCATCATTGCACATCCTGTTTGAGTTTGATTTTGATCCACTATTCTTTTTAATCAGTGAAAGTCTATGCATTATCTTTCAACTCACGTGTTACTACATTAGTAAAACTTAAAGAGGATCATTTGAAGCTCTTGTAATAAAGTGGCAACACATGATTAGACTGGTGTAAAAAAAGTTTATATTAGCAGCAGACAGAAATTATATTCTTTCTATAATCAATGTTACATTCAGTGATCTTACCAAGAGCCATTTCCTTGATTATTTTCAATCCGAGCCTGATGAAATAGCTTATTTTCCACCCTTTTAACAGAGTGTTTTACCTATGCCATGTATTGTTCAAAATATCAGTTTCTTGAATTTTTCTTCTCCAAGTAACTAACTAGTATCAATTTGGCCTTTTTTTTTATATCTTGTTTGGTGGAAAACACTTCTTGTTAACAAGTCCAACTCAACATATGACAGATAGATTAAGATTGTTGGTATATTACCTTCTAGCTGTCTGCCTAGGAGGCTTGAACTTTGACAAAAATGTATAGAAATTGTTTTGTTTGAATAATTTGCAAATGTACTTTCACTTGTTTAACCGACTTTCTGGACTTTAGGTTTTATGTGGCAGAAGTTCTCCTTGCTTTGGAGTACTTGCACATGCTTGGCATCATCTACAGAGACCTCAAACCCGAGAATGTGTTGGTGAGAGAAGATGGTCACATAATGCTTTCAGACTTTGATCTCTCTCTAAGGTGCACTGTCAGTCCAACTCTAGTCAAGTCATCAACCAACTTGGAGACCAAAAGCTCAGGCTACTGCGTTCAGCCCTCCTGCATTGAGCCAACATGTGTGATACAGCCAGACTGCATCAAACCATCATGCTTCACGCCACGCTTTTTATCCGGAAAATCCAAGAAAGACAAGAAGTCTAAACCAAAGAATGACATGCACAACCAGGTGACCCCTCTTCCTGAGCTAATTGCCGAGCCAACAAACGCAAGATCAATGTCCTTTGTAGGAACACACGAGTACTTGGCTCCAGAGATCATCAAGGGTGAAGGCCATGGAAGTGCTGTGGACTGGTGGACATTTGGGATATTCCTCTATGAGCTTCTCTTTGGTAGAACACCCTTCAAAGGCTCAGCCAACCGTGCAACTTTGTTCAATGTCATTGGTCAGCCTCTGAGGTTTCCAGAATCTCCAACTGTTAGCTTTGCTGCCAGGGACTTGATCAGAGGGCTGCTTGTGAAAGAGCCTCAGCACCGTCTTGCCTATAGACGCGGCGCCACAGAGATCAAACAACATCCATTCTTTCAGAATGTTAACTGGGCACTCATCCGTTGTGCAACTCCCCCAGAGGTGCCAAGGCATGTTATGAACCTTCCTCAAACGGAGAAGGACCTTGGTGTGAAGCCTTCTGGTAATTATTTAGACATTGATTTCTTCTGATGTTCATGTTTGGACCACTTTCCATTTTCCATCTGTTTCATGTTTGTCTGTCCTTTCCATAAAAGGATCCAATGTTTTCAACTACATTGTTCTTGTTCTTGATCAGCACCTCAAAAACTGTTGTAAGAAATTTCAGTGTTAACAACTTTCCCTTCTCTTGTTTACTTCTCCTTTCAACACCAACATGTGAACAGAATCTCATAATAGATACCCAATTACGCCTACTAACTAATAAACCATTAAAAATTTAGACTTTGATCAAGCAAGGAATCAAAAAACACTTAGAAATTTGCCATTCTTTCGCAAGAACACGCATCATCATTGAGTTTTTTATTCTTTAGATTCTTCAAATGAATTGGTCAAGTAAACGCATAATTATTATCAAATTAACTGCTTTAATTTATTGTAAGAAAAACTTTGATAGAAATTTGGCAGTTTGATCTTTTTATATATTAAGAAATCTGGTGATTTACCGTTGACTGGTAAGTTGAGCTAAAATTGTGAAATTTTTTCAATAACTGTCATTCTCGCGCCACTGTAGTTTCCAAATCCATGACCCACGCGCCTTCAACAAAAATAAAAGGATTTATTGAAAAATATAATTGGAGAAATTTTAGAAATTAATTTATAAATAAAATTTTGACTTTTTGGAGGTTGAGCGCGTGGGTGGGATTGAAGAAGGCACGCTTTGTGTCATTTTCTTCATAGCGTAAGTCTTTAAGACTGAACGTGTTCGGCATGCGCAGTGCGCACCCATGCCGTTAGGTTATATAATAACCAGAATCTGTTACGCTCCCATTCTCTCTCCCTGTAACCGTCGCTTCTCTGTCATGGCTTCTTCCGCTTCCGCCGTCGTCGACGACGCCAAACACGGCTTCTCTCGCCCGGAGATGTACAAGGAGAACCTCGCCGGCACCGTCGACGCCTACGACCGCCACGTGTTCCTCTGCTACAAGAACCGCAGCGTCTGGCCGCCTCGCATCGAGGCCTCCGATGCCGATCCTCTTCCCAAGCGCGTCGCCAGCGTCTGGAAATCTCGCAAAAACGACGTCGCCGTCAAGGTTTGTTTGATTTCTGATGAATTTTAATTTGCTGCGATCGATTTGAAGTTTTGTTCGGTCAATTCGGAATCCGATTGTTAATTAATTGAGATTGTGATTTGGATTCGTTTTGAAATTGTTTGTCGCGTGTGCGGCAGACGAAAATAACGGTGTGCGAGGCGCGTGAGGAGGCCGGTTTCGCCGACGGTGACGTCTTGATTTTCCCCGACATGATCAAATACAAGTATGCTAAAGTCTACCACCGCTTGATTTTGCTTTTCTTTAGAATTGGTTATTCGTTTTGTTTTTTCTTTACATTGGTTAAAAGTGGAAAACGTTATTAAATTGTTTTTACACAAATATCTTAACGATCATAAAGAGATTCTTGAATGAAATTTTAGAAATAGATATTTCTATTGAAGGAATAGACTCAGTTCTATTCTCATAATACGCCTGTAAAAGCTTAGGTTAAGGATTAGAATATATTATCACAGTAAGATTGATTTAATAAGTATGTTTGTGAAATTAGTTTGGAACATTAAATGATATGCAACCCGTTTAATTTTAAAATAGGTATTTATATTTAATCTTTAATGAAAGAACAATCATACTCTTTTTAGTTTAAAAAAAGCAATTTTTCATGTTTTAATAAAATAATGTCTATTTTCTTTATGATTTCAATTAAGTGATACTCCATTTTTTTATTTTATTTAAAATATATTGGTTAAAAATTAATTAAAGATTTAAAGTTTGAAAATACAAAATTATATTTTTTTTATAGATAAAAGTTAAATAATTTATTTATGACAAAATTGCATATAATTTTCTTGAAATTATTTTGAAAAAAATTCATATTTTTTACTTTGAAAACAGATATTTTTATCTCGAAATAAAATAATACTAATACTTATTTATATTTATATTTGTATATTTTTACACCATATTTATATTTATATTAAAATCGTATTGAAATATGATAAGTTAAACTGAACATAACACTGTCTGAGGGAAAGTAAGTGTAATTACTTCTGTTTTTTTCCTTTTTATCAAAACAAGTCAATAATAGAACTAGGTATATTTCACTTGATAATCCATTTTGATGTTTATTGTAAAAGCAATATAGTGTTTAGTTTCATATGATTATTATTAACTAATGTGATTCTAAATAAATTTTTAGCTGTTTAGTTTTACATTAAAAGATTATTCTGAATTCAGAATTAAATTTGAATTGAAACAATTACAGAGAAAAATTATATTAAATAGAAACTATTTTCAATCTCTTAAGAAAGCGCGTGTACATATTTTGTTGCTTAAAGCTATTGTTTGCATATGAAGAAGTATTAGACTCATACGAAAACGTGTTTATGTTTAATATTGGTTCTTTATTTGAGAAAGTTTTGTTGTTGTTTGATTGAAAGGGGTTTGGAGGAATCAAATGTGGATGGGTTTTTCGATGATGTGATAGTGAGTGGTAAAGAGTGGAGTAGTGGTGGAGAGCAGAATGTGTTGAAGGGTTCGCATATTTTTGTGTGTGCTCATGGAAGTCGAGATGTCCGGTGTGGTGTTTGTGGGCCAGTTCTAATGGATAAGCTGAATGAGGAAATTGAGCTGAGGGGATTCAAGGATCAGATTTCTGTTGTGGCTTGTTCTCATGTTGGCGGCCATAAATATGCTGGGAATGTCATCGTATTCTCTCCAGGACCAGATGGAAAAATTACGGGTCATTGGTCAGTTCTCTCACCATTACATCCCTTTCATATCTATCCATTTTATTTTGGTATCTTATAAATCTAAATGACAGTATTTTAGTTCAATATTCTACTTTAAATCCTCTTTACTTCATCCTCCTATTAGTTCTCCAACTTTTTAAGTAGTTAATATCTCAATATTTCACGGAATACATCTATTTTTTCATTTAACATTTTTTATAAAGTGGTGGGAAAATTCGTGGGATGAATAGGGGGAGATAATATTACTTTATTTAAATATCTCATTATTTTACATCTGTTAATGGTTTTCTTAATTGGTGTACATTAACTTAACTTATCGGTAAATATAGAATGGAGATACTATTTTCTAATTTCAATAGAAAAAGGTCTTTGGAATAAACTTATAAGAAGTAAATGTACGGCAAACGATAATCGTTTTTATCATTTAAAATCATTGTTAAATTTTTAATTCATTTTTTTTTTTTTGTATTTAAAGTATAGAAGTATAATTTTTAAACATAATTGAAGTGGTTAAGAAAGTATAGTTAAGTTTGTTGAACGTGATGAGTCTAATTCAATTGGTTTAATATAATTGGTAAGTTATTGTAAATCTTCTTCTTTATTAAATGATTACAGATAAAAAATAAATAAAAAATGGTTGAAATTAACATGGTTATGAGAAAGATATAGACAAACGAATGCCTTTTAATGTTGCTGATTTGATTGTTGCGCTTAATAATTAATTTCAGGTACGGCTATGTTACTCCGGATGACGTGCCTGCCTTGTTGGACAGACAAATTGCCAAAGGAGAGGTCATACAAAAACTTTGGAGGTTGGTACTTTTACTTTTATTCTCTGTTTTCTATCAAATTGCTAATTTGAATGAGTGACATATTGCTTGTAATGACAAAATTATAAAATAAAATAAAAAGACGTTCTTAAGATTCTTAAACTACCCGTCCATTGGTTATTGGACTATGGAGTGTGGAATAATCAAAAGATTTAATGTTAATTTGATTACATGGATATACATGGCTGATTTGTGGAAGTGTCTGGATTGCTGGGGACAAGGTCGTCCTGCTTCCACTGATTAGAAGTTGTCCTATTAATAAAACGGAATCTCCAATTTGTTTGTTCTGCGCAAATTGAATACAAGTTTACTTGTGAATAAATTAAATCATAATTAATAAATAAATCCCAAAATTCATTTATGAAGTGTTTTCTTTTCTCCGTCTTGAATCCTAGTTTTATAGAAGTAATCTTTAAACTGCTAAAAATCATGTTAAACAGTCTTCTAGATAATTAAAAAGCTCTTCAAATTAGTCTCTAAATAATAATAAAATACTCCCTCCATTTTATTTTATCAAAGTTTTCACTAAAATACTTGTATACCCTTCTTTATTTCATTTTGGCAATGATTGTTAAACAGATAACAATTACATCTTTTAATAATTACACCCAACACTACACGAACATAAAATAATAAGGTTATTCTTCCACTCAATTAGTTTGTGGCTAATAATAAAACATTAAGAATAATATTAAAATAAGATTATCACGATTACATTAAAATAAAAATTATTAAAAAGCTTGTACTATACATTTATTGGAAGACCTATGTTATGATATTTAATACTTGAAAACTATTCAGATAGTTTAATTACTTTAAAGATTACTTGGAAGAGAGGGCAATAGAGGATCAAATGGGTGGTTTATTCCATAGTTAATGCAGTGTTTATTTGCTATGAGCCTAATTCTGATTCATCAATATGGCTTGTTTCCTTTCCTGTTATGGTCCTGTCTGATCGAATCATATGCGCTTTTGCATCTTTCACTACTTTGATTCATAACCGAAGGAAAACGAGATTATTTTTCATGTGATTCATTTCATCTTAAGCACCTGACTTTCTTATAATGGAGGATGATTAGCATTGTTTATGTGAAATTGTTTCAGGGGCCAAATGGGACCACCTAATGCCGAAATGAAGGTAGCAGATGACCAAAAACTTGGTAATGGAGAGCATAATGGCAAGGGCAGTCTGAGCAACAACGAAAATGTAGGAGGATGCTGTCAAGGTGCTAATGGGGTTTCTTGCTGCCAAAGTGCAAGTTTTGAGCTGAACAAAGACATTGATAATAAAAGCGCAGAAGCAGATAAAAGGCAGGGGAGCAATTGTAGTTGTAGTTGGCCTTTATTACAGAAGCGTGATATTCTTACAGCTACTGCTATACTTGGAGCTTTGGCAGCTGTTGCTGTTGCTTACAGATTTTACAGAAGGTCAACCTGAAAAAATTGGCTTTTTATTCGCAAGTTTTAGCTTGCTGAGGGAGCTTAAACAATATTCACTCTTCTTACAACATGCTGTGAGGAAGACTTCACCTTTTGTTTTTACTTTATACGCTACTTGTTTTCTACTAAATTATAAGTTTCTCGTTGATTATTTTTGTTATCTTCATTACAAGAAACACTGCCCTTGCCCTTGTGTCTTGCTCTTGTTTCATCAAAATTTGGGTTTCACACTAATTTTGAACTCCCCTCATTATTTATAATTTCACAACTATCGATATCACTACATTTCTTTTAAAACCTATAAATACTTTCTCCATACGAAATAATTAAATTCGTTTTAAAGTAAATTAGCTTCTTAAGTTTTTTTTTTTTTTTTAATTATGTCTC
>Ga0209489_101173_pt1 | contig 53343 bp, 20 predicted proteins | sample SiratrowhiteBW_FD_187527 | JGI IMG/M metagenome (GOLD analysis project Ga0209489, IMG submission 187527) | Root nodule microbial communities of legume samples collected from California, USA - Siratro white BW (SPAdes) (version 2) | ecosystem: Host-associated > Plants > Roots > Nodule | place...
ATAGTAAAAAATCAAAATTAAAAAAAAAAAAAAAAACTAACTCTAAAGGGTTTCAAAAGTAGTTATTTTTCAATAGGAAAATTTTTTAATTTTGTATAAACAAACTCAAACAGAAAAGAAGAAAGAAAAGTCTGAGCTTATTTTACCTTTTTCTCTTAATATGGTGTGATAAAACGGACGACGCTGCTAGTTTTTTCTTTTTTTTCCAAAATTTGTTATATATATATATAAATAATTTTTAATTAATTAATGATTTTAATTGAACAAATTAAAATGGTTATCATGTTAAATTACTCAATTATAATTAATATTTAAAGCTTAATTTATAAGAGTTAATTATTTAAGTCACAATATCATTGCAATTTATATATTTAAAAAATATAATATAAAAAATTAATATTTTAATTTTTTTTATTTTAAAAATAACTGACAAATTCATCTGTTCTGTCTTCTTTTTGCATGTTAGAAGAAATGAACTAGAAGAGACTTTCAGATTAAAAACATCAATTCAAGTTTAGACTCACTTTGTTGGTTAAAGTATTAAAATGATATAATTTGTTTGAAAAAAATAATTAAAATCGTATTTAGGTGGTACAATTTCAATAAAAAAATGAAAAATAATGACATTGTGACACAATTTCAATATAATAATATTAACTCTCCTAATTACATTCTAACCCAAAAGAAATGGTATGATGGTATGGAGAAGCAATAAATTCTAAGGTAGTGAATCTGAATGGTGCTTTAGTTGCATCAATAAAGAAAGAACTTTATTGAAAAAATTCTACCTACCATGATTCATTTATCTTTTTCTTTAATTTTGATAGTATTAAAATCATGCGATGACACTGTTATTGTCATATTTTCTTATTAAAATCATACTGTGATAGACATTATTCTTATCATATTTTTTCACTGAAATAACGTACACACGATCTTAATTAAAGTTAAAAAAATTTGAAATTATTTTTGTGTTATACATACAATTTTTTTTTTCAAATAAAACGGTGTTACGTAAACACGACTTAACTATTTTGTAAATAAAAAAATATCCATTTTTGTAAATATAAAAAAAAAATTATACTTTTGTGGTGCTTTAATCCACTTTGTCATACCTGTCTTGAATTCATCTAATGATTTTCTTTCTAACTTTCTATTATTAGTGTTATGTCATAGTTGTTTTTAGCTCCTTCTTTAGTGCTAAAAAGCAAAAATAAAACACAATTTGTCCAATGTTTGTGATGACCAACTTTCCTACGAAAACAATCTAGCATTGCAAAAGTAAAAAGAAGTTCGACAAAACAAGATTGGAAGCAGAATTTCATACGTGTTGCAAATTCACAAGCTCTGAGTAATTTTCAGTGAAAAGAAAAATCCTAGAGGAATAACACTTTTGATGTTAAAGGGAAGAACCACACATACATTGATGTTGAAAGGAAGATCCCACATTTGTACTTGGATGTTGTTTGGTGCCTACATCGAAGACCGTTGTTCACATTAGTTGTTGAAAATCCTTACCGTAAAAAAATAAATCAAATATATGTTAGCATAAATTTTCATGAAACTAACACATGGTTTACTTTAATGAAATTGAATTTGATCTCTTTAAATAAAGTTTCAGATTCAAGTTTTATAAATAAAAGTAACGTAATTAAAAAAAAACAAATTTCATTAAAAATGATCGGTTAGTTTTCTTACAAATATTAATCATCATAGAAGTTAATAAATTTTCTATATTAATAATATGATTATAAACAAATTAACAAAAAATAATATCGGTTATGAGAGTCCTAAAAAAGTCTCCTATTTAAAATTTGTAAATAAAAATAAGATAACTTTAGAAAGGTTTCTACTAAATATAGTTGGTTAGATTTTCTCATAAACAGTAAATCTCAAAAATTGATAAATTTTAACTACTAATGATACGATTATAGAGAAAATTAGGATGAAAATAACAGTTTTTTAAGATATGATTGATTATTTAAATATATAATACTATATTATGTTTGTGAAAATTTTAAAGTGTTAAATTATAATTTATTCCTCATTTCTTGTTTTTATTATTTTTTACACAATTCACTATGTTCAAGAATGAATTGAATTGAACTGAGTTTAATATAAGAAAATTCGAAATTCAATCCAACCTAATATTTAACAGTAAAAGTTTAGTCAAATATTGCATAACTCAATTTACAATCATCTTTAAAAATTGTGAATGGATAAATAAAATATAGGTAGGTAGATATATGGATATATAAATCGATAGGTGGATGGATGGATATAAATTAGTTTTAATTCATAAAAAAATAGTTTTATTATTTTCTTTATATAGAAACACCTATACAAAATTATCCAAACATGAACAGAAATTAATTTTATCATTGGTTCAACGCATGAAAACAAGACCAAGCAACGTTTTCACTTTTTCTTTTTTCTCTTCTAATCTCCTCTATGTTAATTGAGTACACGTAAGTGTTGATATTGATACTAATGTTTTTTTAAGCTTATATTATTGTGGTGCTTGGGTTATAATTTCTGTTATGTTGTGTTTAGCAATTTTAGAAAAGAAACTTTATAAGGATATTTTGAGTCAGCCTTTGTTTCACTGAGACTAATTCCTTTGTGAGCAATGGCCAGCTCCTATTCTATACCTTTCCCATAGTCACAATGCATTTTAAAAATTTAAGTAACTTCTTAGGACCAATATTAAGAAAAGTTTAAAGCTCAATAATTAAAGTATAAGACAGCACAGCACTATTCCATTATTACACCAATCCATTGACTATTATTGAAAAGTAACAAATGGCCTTATTATTTATTCACTGTCAATATCAATTTTAGTTGTATAATATTTTTTAACGAATAATAAAATTTGAACTTAATGCTAGTGGATCGTTTACAATTATATATAATCTTACGAAGGTTAAAAAATGTTAAATTTGAAAAGGTTAAGTGGTGAGAAATGATGGTTGCAACCCACAATGTCTCCACAATTTCATGTAAGCACAACTGTGACTCAACTAAAGATATTGGCAAAATAAAGTTCTGAAACTTAATTACTACTATGAAAAATGATAAGATTTGGAGGGGACAACTATTAAAGCATATGCAAAGATACTTACTTGCATAATCATATATCTAACTCTTTGGAATAATTATTAAGAATATCAGAGAAAGAAAGATATGTCAAAGTCTATTATCCACAAATTTCATAAGAAATTATTATATCGGAGAATGTCTAGACCATCTTTTATTGTCAGAATGTTTGATAGATTATATGCTATCAACTCTATCTTTATTTTGCTTATATTTTTTAAAATATCTAATGGAGTGGCTCAAACGTTGTGAAGGTTAAAAAGTAAGTTCTAGTGAAGAGGGAGAGAAAATCATTAAAAAAAATACATTGGATTAAATGAGATAATATATATTATCCAGAGAACAATAGTAGATTAGGCATGAAAAACATTCCTACATTCAATGCTACACTTTTATAGCAAAATGGAGCTGGGATTTACAAAGAAAACTCTTCATTATAGAGCAAATGCATCATGTCTTGGATATGGAAACTAAATCAGCATATAGTAATATACATAAAAGAAGGAATGAAGCTTCTTGCAGTATGAAACTCTCCAGGGGTATAAGGAATGGAAGCTATGCATATTTGAGGGCAAATTGTTTGATCGTGATAACATCCTGCAAAATATAAAACATCTATATGACCTTCACAATGTACTGCAACCTATATATCTTAAACAAACTTCAATTTATTTAATAAACTTCATTCACCCCACAAAATCCGTATATTTGTAATTCAAAAACACTTTTAAGTATTATTACTTTAATTCATCATAAAACCAAAGGAGAATGAGTACTAGTAGTAACAAAAAAAGTGAACCAACCAGTTCCGAATCAAACCAAAATGAATGAAAGTTAACAAGACAAAACGAAAAGAAAAAAAGAGTGAGGGAACTACTCGTGCCTTCAAGAACCGAGACATGCAGATAGTTTTCACTGTTAGAATTGAAATAGTAGAACATATGGTAGAGAATGAGTTGGATCTTCAAATCGATGAACTCGAAAAACCTTTTTCTAGACGTGAAGGTGGTAACGGTGATGGAATGTGATAGTTATACGCAAATCAAAATCGAATAAAAAGCGTTGGTAAAAATAACCCTTAAGTACATGAAATTCAAATAATTGGATTGTAATCCTGAGCTTCTTTTACACAGTATGCATGTACCCGAAGTAAAACCCGTCTAGTATGCGAAAACTGGATTCTAAAAACCCTAATTTATTTTTTAGCTTAAAAGTGCAAACCCACACTACGCAACAACCCTAATTGGAACCATTGTTAATTGTCTTGCATATCACATGCCTAATGACGGTGATGATTACTGTTACTAGCGGCCCCGCGTTGAGTAAGACTCCATTTATAGGCACACTACTCCACCATTGCTTCAAAACTGGGGCACCATACAAACACACAAGTAGACAAAGTCATTGTTTCTCAACAGTTTATGGGGTCACAAATCCACTTATATATAATATTATACATGTTCAATGAAAACAGAATTGTGAATGGAGTTCCATGCAGGAGGTGGAGTATCCAAACACCTATGCTAGTGCCTACACATAATGAAACCACAAAAAGGAACAACTCTACCCACCAATTACGTAGTGGACTTAAGTGCTTCTACCATCCCTTCACACTCTTCTCTATAATAAACCAACACTAATAATAACATATTATCAATTCTTGATCGTAAATGTCTATTTCGAATTTGAACTACTCTAAAGGAAAACTTGATACATTATCGTATAACAAATATGTTATAATCTTATCTAATGCATTTTTGTCTTCTCTTCATATTCGTATTCACAAGCACAATTTTGCAATTAGAAATCATCTAACCAGCCCCACTTTTGTTCCTTCTATAAAAGAATAACGTGTTTAAAAATAATATGTTCTTCAATTGTTAATTTTTTTTGTCCACCAATCATTTCTTTTTCTATTAGAGAAACAAGACACACAAAAATGTTCTTTGTACAAATAATTAACTTACATGCATAATTCAAAAGCCGATGACGTAAACCACTGAAGAAAAAGAAATTGTAATATAGAATCATGAATGATTAAAGCTACTTTAAAAGTCAGTAAGTATTAAATTATTTAAAAGGTAAATAATGAAAAGTACCCACAGATTTTCTTTTAAGCCTTTGATTGGTATTGGATACTCATTTTCTTTTTCTTTATTTCTCTTCTATAAAAATATTTTAAATTTAGCTTCATATTTTTTTTTTATCTATTTTCACTTTTATCACATTTTACATTTGAACTCCTTTTACTTGCGTGAAATAACGGAGTTCCTGTGTATGCCTAGTGGACGCAACTGATATACTCATAGCAGCAATAAATTTTTACAGCACTCTCAATGAAATTGTTAAGTGACGTGTCATTTTTCAATTGGAAGGGCAAAAGGGATGAAGAGATTTTCAATACATATATATCCATATAAATATGAGCCTCTTACGTTGTGTGATTTCATTCTTGTGGCTCAACAGATTAGTTATTAAGGTTGTTCTGAGACATGGAGAACCTCCACAAGCAAAAATGGTTCGAAAAGGCAAAGCCGTTGGCAGCAGTGGTATCAATGCAGTTTGGATACGCACTCATGGATATTATATCCAAAGCTGCAATGAACAAAGGGATGAGCAATTATGTGTTTGTAGTTTATCGCCATGCAGTTGCATTCTTTGTCATGGCCCCTTTGGCATGGTTTTTTGAGAAGTATATATACACCTTTCTCCCTCTACGTGTGTTTGTTTTGTGTGTGAATAATTGAAGTAACACTGCATCGTTTTAACAGGAAAGTAAGGCCAAAGATGACACTGTCAATTTTCATGAAGATAGTGGTGCTGGGCTTGCTAGAGTAACTATTTTCCTTCATTGCTAAACACATTTAGCTCTTCTTCAAAGATAAGATTGTAACTTCAATTTTTTGGTGTTGATTTTCTTTGTGGCAGGCCAGTTATTGACCAGAATTTGTATTTTTTGGGGATGAAGTACACAACAGCAACCTTTGCTGTTACCATGACCAATATGCTTCCTGCTATTACCTTTATCTTTGCTTGCATTCTTAGGTATATAACTAACTACACTAGTTCTTTCACTCCACTAATTCAAAAAAAAAAAAAAAAAACTTTGCTTTCAAATATGGTCGAAAACTAATCAGATAAAGATGTTGCCGTGTTGGTTTTGCTTGCTTGCCAACCTGCTCAAAGATAGAGATTCTAATATGGACGATTAAGCTAACAAAATTTACCACTTTTGTACGAGTTTAGACATGCTTTTTTAGTTTTAAGATAATTGTTATAAAACTAATGAACTTAACTTATATATATGACAGTCCTTGATTCATTGTTCTCAACACATAATTTCTGTGTCTATACACAATGATATGGTTAAGCAATTTGCCTTCTTCTGATCAGGCTTGAGAAGATAAACATAAGAAGTATACGCAGCCAAGCAAAGGTGGTAGGAACTGTAGCAACTGTTTCGGGTGCCATGATCATGACACTGATCAAAGGTCCAGTGCTTTTTGGGTCACACATCAGTAATGATCACAGCCAGCATAATGGGACAAGTACTCAACATTCAATAACGGGGTTCATAATGATCACTATTGGATGTTTTTCTTGGGCTTCTTTCGTTATCTTACAGGTACTTATTCTGATTCATGATTCAATAATGGTAAAAAAAGTGACCAAAATAATGATATGTGGTACTCATATATGTATCAAACTATCAGTATATATCTTCACGTGCATACTATCTATGTAATAATAATAGAAAATTTGTTTAATCTTGTGCAAAAATTTAATCTCTTTTTTGTAGGCTATTACGTTAAAAACCTACCCTGCTGCGCTCTCTCTTTCGGCATGGATATGCTTAATGGGCACAGTTGAAGGTGCTGCAGTGGCTATGGTCATGGAGAGGGGCCACCCTTCAGTTTGGTCTATAAAATTTGATATGAGATTGCTCTGTGCTGTTTACGCTGTAAGCCCTTTCAACCTAACAGTTCTCAATATCAGAAAAAAAAAACACGTTAAATGCAACATGCATTGCATGGAAGATAATAAAAATACTAATGAGGAAAATGACGTTACCAAGTGGCAACTTTTTTCCTACATTTGTTGGGGTTGGCAAAATCCACTTTGTCCTCTTTTCTAAAATAATGTTTGTCTCAGCAACCTTATGAAAGAAAAAGAAATTATAAGAATTAAATCATGTTGCTAATATAAGTCTATAATCTCAACTTTATAATTTACTTTTATTAGCTAAGGTGACATTTTTGTCAACTATGTAGACGTTAGAAAAACTTGACCCGGTGTGTAGCAAACAGAAATTCTTTTTTCCTACTTCTCCTCTCATGCCTCTTTAATTAATAAATTGACACATTATAGCAATTAAAATTCATAAGGGAAAACTTTGAGTTGTTTAAACGACACGTTTCAATCAAAGAGAGGAGCTGTCACCTTCAAATGGAATAGGTGGTTTGAATTTTGGTGTATAAATGTGTATCAACTTTGTGTGTGGTTCATTTCCTTCTAGAGTTAAGGACATCCAAAACCTATACTGTCAAGCTACTGCTAAAATTTAGGTAAAAAAAAATAGGTACAATTTCTTACGCCTTTCAGATATTAGAAAAATAGAAAATTTCAATGATCAGTTAAAATAAAGGTTAGAATTTAATGTAACATTACTTTTCAAGGTAAAAGATAAACTCTAATTGGAAAATAATACTAAAAGTACTAAATCTATATTGTTCCTATTGGGAAAAGGTTTTACCTAGAAAAAATAAATATCCAAAATATTTTCCTATGTATTCTTTTTAATATATATTTATTAATTTAATTTAGTATGGGATCCACAAAATAGGGAAACCAAAATCATTCAATCCTCCTTTGGTATAATATATTTTGAGAGAGAAAATGCATGAAGAAAAAATAGTAATTATATTTATGGATGTAGAAGGTAAAAAGTAGAGGACATGAAATTTTGAGACTCGAATAAAGAGTTTTCTTCTCTCCTTTGAAGAATCTAGGAAAACACAAAAATCTATCCATCTAGTCACTCACCCAGCATTAATTGCTGACAGATACAGAAGTCATTTAATATAACTACATTTTCTTCGAACTTTTGCACGCTAATCAATCAAGTGTGAAAAGAGAAACTTCACTTTTTTTTCTCTCTCCTTATTTATTTTATACAATAGATAAAAACTCGTGTAAAAACAAAAAATAATATTTTTCCTTTGGATTTCTTCTCAGTTCAAAGAGTAATTTTTTCCACCCTGATAAAATTAAAACATTGATAAACAGGGCATAACCTGTTCTGGAGTGGGTTATTACTTGCAAGGAGTGGTGATGAAAAGTAGAGGCCCAGTCTTTGTAACAGCATTTAGTCCTCTCTGCATGATAATTGTGGCTATCATGGGCTACTTCATTCTGGCTGAGCAAGTTTTCCTTGGAAGGTAATCATCAAAATCAAGCACCCATGAATCTATGATATTTTTTAATACCTATGATATCACATTAACCAAAACCTAAATGAAATATGCTAAATGTTGCAGAATGACCGGTGCCATTATCATTTGTTTGGGCCTATACGTTGTGCTGTGGGGAAAAAGCAAAGACTATACCCCACCAGACCCAAATACTCAAGAGCCCATAGTGGACATGGACAATGCTAAGAAGGAAAATTGCACTTGCTGCACTCGTGGAGTCACCACTGCTACCAATTTAGGAAATGAAAACACAACTCCAAGTGAAGAACAAGTGTGAGAAAAACTTGCCATTTATTTTCTAAACTTCAACTATTTTAGGACATTCCAGCAATGCCTGCATGAGCAAAAGCAGCTGTGTTCTTCCTAGTTGTTTAATCTTCCAAGAAATACAAGAGCACAGATTTTTAACGTGTTGTATTGAAAGTTATATAAAGCAAAGCAGGTAGATAAGTAGCACATAGTAGTGAGAAATACATTGTGGTGTTGCATATTTAGATGTCGCGCTGTAACAATAAACCCCTTCAGATTTCACATCATACAATATTTCGACATCCATTCAGAAAAAGAAAAAGGTAATCACTTGCTAAGAAAATGTCGACTCTGGAGTAAATTCACTAGATAAATGAATGAGAATATGACAGAATATTTTGTTGTATTAATAAATGACTTCGACAACATAATCAATTTACCTTCATGAAATTTATGGACTATAAGCTACCATAATTGATCCAATTTGAAATACATATTTCATTTTGTCTGGTAAATTCCCTACTATTTGCTCAAATGGGTAAAGGATTCAAAACCTATGCATTGACAATGTCAGCAAAAGGTGTATCAAAAGACGGCTCCTATGAAACCAACAAAGATTGTCCTATCTTGTAACTCAAAATTTCTCCTTTATAACAATTGCTTTACTTGTTTTGCACATATGTGCTGGAGTTCCCTGCTGCAGCCAAAAAGGATTCTGTAAAGGAGGAAGGAAAACTAAACGTCAGAAGGGGCATCTTAAATCAATATAAACATATTAGACAAATCCAGAAAACACAGCCTACATGAACAACATAAATTACCTTTCCAAATGCAGAAGGATTTCTGATTGATAGGTGAACCAGTCACAGTCTGAATAACTTCAAACAGCATGCTCTGTGGAGTGCTCCTCAGCTCTTGTACAACCCCATAAATAGTTTTCCCATTATCAAAGTAAATGTGATTATTGGGGTGCTTTGTCTTGCAACCAGCATGTCGCTCAAATTCATATGCATTAATAACCTGGAAGAAATTTAATACTAGTCAGAGATAGTATTTTGGCTCAAAAAGGATTCTACTCTATGATAAGATCAACCAAACTTTACCTTTGAAAAATTACATGAGTGACAACTGCACAAATACCCAGAACCTTTTATAACACCTCGAAGTTCCTTCTAACAAGCATAGGAAGAACCACACATGTGATGAAAGATAAGCTACTGTGAAAGATGAACTCATTAATACTAAATTTTACCTCCCGTGACCACGCCTTATACTTCACTGAGAGACCATCCAGCATACCAGTGGATAGCAAACTTCTGACATTTGAAGGGAAGTTGTTTGAAATAGCCCTTTTAGACAACTTTATCTCCTCTTTTGTCTTGAGAATATTTTCAGTTGCAGGTGCAGATGTCTGTGTTGTACTTGGAAGTAAATTAGAGCTAGATGTAACCAACTCTTTCTCTTTCACACCTTCTGACTTGTGTGAAAGTGCTTGACACATCAACAGTTCATAGTCAGAAATGAACAAGTCTGAGGGAGTTGTTTCATCATCACGGCTACCAAAAGATATAATAGTGCTCTCTCCTTTATCATAGGGTCGTGGAACAAATGGCACACCATTTCCCTCCTTGTGGTAGGGGTAATGCGATGATATAGTGCCATTGTCAACCTTATTGTACAACTGGTTGGTTAACATAGAATTGCCAGGGTTGTAAGCTTGAGCAATAGATATTACATTGCTATCCATCTTACTGAAGCCCTCATCCATTGACATTGTATTACAAATCCCATTGAATGTTGGATGTAAAGATAAGCTGTCACTTCCCTTGCTATAGGATTGACCCATTGGCATGAAATTGTTATCTGTCCTGTCATAGGAACCATCCATTGCTAGTATATTGGCTCCCCCTTTGTTATAGTTGAGATTTGTTGACATGGAATTATCACTTGCCTTGTAGCAAGGATTTGACAAAGTGTCACTAACTACCCTATCATAGGGGTTGTTTGTAGTAACAGACATTACATTCTCGGATCCCTTCACCTCGTTTATTCTGACTTTTCTAATTCCATCATAATTAAAAACTAAACGAGGATCTTCCAATGCAGTTGACATGGATAAACCAAACGAGGACCCACTCCCAAAGGGGTCCATACTATCCTTTCTTTCCACACTCAACTTATCATCTATGCTGACAGAGGGAGTATTTGCATCTTCAAAAGTCATATTTGCAGCTCCTGGGGCAAATACTTGTTCAGTAAAATGACCATTTAAAGAGTGAAATCCTGAGGAGTTCCCCCAGGAAGGAACATTAGAGTTGAGAATTCCAGATAAGAAATTGTTTGGAGCTTCTACTGCTTGTTTCTTATTGGGAAGCAGATCCACATCAGGGTCATCCATGAACCATGAACAAGCACGCTTGGAATCAATTCTAGAGGAACTGTCATTTGTCATGTCACCGTCATTCAAACATCCAGGACTCTTTCCCATCCAAAATGCTTGATTGTGGAACGACTGTCACACAAAAAAAAATCATTAGAAAGATGCTTCTTCCTACCAAAGAATTTCAATGTAAAAACCTTGCCACTAAATCCGAACTATAAATAGAACAAACTTTAGCATGCATCTTGTCACCAATAAGGAAAATGGTTTATTAAATACAAGTGCCATTAAAAACCATGAAAAAACAAAAATACTTCCTCGCCTCCTCTTAAACCTCTACATCACATGATTCACATCACATTTTCCATAGACCCCTCAAATTGAGTGCAGAAAATGGATCTGAACAAAAAATGTAATTACAAGATAAAAGAAATCTTGCACATGAAAACACTCTCGTCTAGCTCTAGATTAACAAGCAATGAATATGCATGCAAGTAAGATTGTTTCAATTAAATTTCCGAGTCGCCATAGATTTAACCACAAATTCCATCTATAGCCAATTGCCATCAATAAAGGAAATAAAAACAAATAAATAAAAGCAGCAATTTTGACAAAGTTTTAGATTAGCTAAAAACTGCTTCATCCCCCTTCCCCCTCCGCCCCCAGACCAGCTATATAAATATTTGCAACAAAGCACAACAAAAGTTGAAGATAAAACAAATGCATGTAATTAAAAACAAAATAGGCAGAATCAGCAGAATCAATGTTTAGTGAATCATGCAACAAAAGACATTTACTGATTGTAACTAGAGAAGAAGAGAAAATTCCAAAGCAAAACGCACATTTTCCTTACTAGTAACACTGTTGAAATTAAAATGGAGCACAAAAGCACAAGCAGCAGCAAACAGATATTCCATGCAATGAAGCACAAGCGAAACATACCATTTTCCTCTTCACTGGTTACCAATAGAATGAAAAGCTATGTTGGTCTTTCCAGTTAAACTTGCCAATCAATAATGAGTGCTGCTTAGTCAAGAAATTTGCCTGCAACCGAGCACCCCCAAAAGCAACTTAAACTAAAAACGGTTGCTTTATTCGAAAATGGAACATGCAATGATAAAAATGACATCTTTGATGGGTCCAGAAGCTAATAAAATTTGGGTGAAGAAAAAATTAGGAAAACTCACATGTCAGTGAAAGGAGGAAGCGGAAAAGAAGAGAAAGAAGAGCATTTGCATCGGTTTTGATTTGATTCTGGTAGCCTAGTGAGTGGAAATGCGTCACTGTAAATGAAGCAATGAAGCAACCTTTGACACAAAAGGGTTGTGAATGATGCGAAGCAGAGGCACACAGTAAGATCGGTAAGCGGAAGTAGAAAGATATTGAGGATTTTGTGTTTGTCGGAAAAGTTAAACCGTGGTGCTCCGCACGATGGCATCGTCACATTACATCTTTGCCGTACACGTGGCGACATCGAGTTCTGTGCGTCAGAGGTTCATCATACGCCGGCTGCCTCGCCTCCCCTTCCTCAGTTTCTCTCTCTATTCTACTACTGCGCCTCAGTTTTATTTTGAAAAAAAAAAAACTATAAAAATATAAAAACTTAAGAAAAATAGGTTTAATTGAACTTTTATTAAAAATCTTCACTCTTAAGTATTTAAAATATTTCTAATTTTGGTTTAAGTGTTACATTCAAATTTTCACCTTTAACTCTTTCATCTTTGTTCTCCCTCTAATCCTTCTAAATATATATTTATTAACTCATATTAAAAGAAATATTATTGAATCTTCATTTAATTAATATAATTAATATTTTTGTATTATTAAACATATAATAATCTTCTTAACATTAACTAAAATGAGAAAATAATAATAGTAATAATATTGGAATCTTTTAAATAATAACAAATTCATCAAAATTCAGGAGGAATCTATTTGTTTGTTTGAAAGGTATTTTACATATTATTAAATACAAAAAAGTCTCTTTCACATCAGTCCTTCAAAATTACAATTGAAACCCAAATGAGAAAATATAATAAAGATATTCCAAGTGACTTAAATGATCAAAACTCTCCTTTTTTAGTGAATATAAGTTTAGCCAGAAATGTTTTTTTTTTTTTTTAACAACTTTATGTAGTTTTTCATGCCTACATGTTTTCTTACCACCCTCAATTTTCATTATAAATAATCCAAAATAGAATATTTTATAAGAGAATAGTGTGTATATTAATCTTTTATATTTTTCATCAGCATTAGATAAATTAGGAATAAACTCTAGAATAATATATTTAAGAGATAAAATTATTTATCAGTTATCATTTATTATTTATTATTTATACTTTTGGTATAAAGATTGTAGGACATGAAATAAATTTTATTACACTACATATGTTATCTAGGTTATTTTTATTATATCAAATGTATAATTTTTTTTAAAAAAGAACTAATTATCTTTGTTTAAAATTGTTTTATCCGTTTGAATTCTTAATGATAGTAAAAAAGTACAGATTTGTACAATTGTCAAAATGACAATCCTAATAATGTTAAAATTTATAATAATATATTGAAACTACAAATTTAAAGGAATAATCTGATCATGTTTTTAAATAACTTATTTCAGTATAGGTAATAGTTTGGTGCTTGAATTTAACTCCTTAACATTATGAAATAATATAAATATATTTATCATTCAATAACTAGAAATATAAAATATCTTAGTGATTAATTATAAAATAATTTTTTAATTTTAATTAATATTGCATCAAAATATATATTACTAAGATTAAAAAAATTATTTTTTAACGAAATTAAATTTTAAGTTATCCATATAAATTAAGATAACCTTTTGATATTAGTTATATAAAATACTTTAGCCGTTTATTTTAACTCATTATTATGTAATTAATAAAAAAATAATGGAGATTGGAATCATACTATATATTAAGTATAAAAATATAAATGTTTAATTATTCAATTTATTTATTTAGAATTTAAGCAATTAGAGATTAACTTTTAAATTGTAAATATTTTTTATTTATATGTAATGAGTAATCAATAAATTTAGTTTAAATATAATATGCCATTAACTATTAATTACAATGAGATATCATGATATCAACATTTCAATGTAAATATTAATTAACATCATTTTATTTTTGTTTTAATTTGATTTAATGTAATTCTAATATGGTTTCACATTAATTAATGATGAATTCAACTGTATTAAAAATATAGGTAGATACTTATTACATTGTATTAATTTCATATTTATTTTGTTCCATCTGTTTTCCACTGGTATTATAATTTATTGTATTCTGACATTTGTTTTTATTGTTTCTTAAACTATGTGCAAGTTAAAGATTCCAAAACAAACATCATTTATATTGGTAGGCTTTTATGAATGGTATAAGTTTGAATCTTACTTTTAAAGAAATTAACATCTCTAAACCCATAACCAACTTTCATTTCATGTTTATTTGAAATATAATTTCTTTACTATTAAAAAGGAGCATTTATGCAACAATGTTAAATTTTCACAAATAAAATTTTTTCAATTGATTATGAAACAATAATTCCATTTCTGAGTGATCCAAAACTTTTTAGATGTTTTAGAAGATAAGTTCTCCACCAAGAACTAGAAGAAAGAAGTATTATTTGAGTTCTAATATTCAGTCACTTCCTCATTGATTTGTTGTTAAAAGATATAAAGATGCATATAAATATTAACAAAATGGATTAAACTCTGTGAGCTTTCAAACTGGCCCTTATAATTTAATTTGGGTTATTCTTATAATTTGGTTAAGTAGATATTTCCAATTCGTCAATTTTTTTAAACTAAAATATTAATTTAAAAAACTAATTTTTAATATAAAGTTATAAATATGTAATAATATTATAATTATAAATTAAGTTTTAATTATTAATTATAATAGAGTAATTTAACATGTAAAGACAATAATATTTTAACTTATATTATCAGAATTATTAATTAATTGATAAAAAATTTATAAAATATTTAATAATTAAGTGTGTTTAATATATATATATATATATATTAATTAGAATTAGAAAAAATAAATAAATTTATTGACTGACGTGTCTACCTTTCTTTAGAGATGCAGGTTAAACAAAATTTTCAATCTATCTAGTCATAGATAAGTTCGTCATATTTTATTGATAACAAATTGTCTTTAGTGATATAGGTAAAAAAAAATTTCAGTCTATCAAATCACAGATAAGTTCGTCATATCTTATTTGTTGTAATAGATTGTCTTTGGTGATACAGGTCGAACAAGATCTTCAATCTTATCTAATCACAAATGAGTTCATCCTATCTTATCTTATTTATACTAGATTGTCTTTAGCGATACAGATCAAATAAGATTTTCAGTCTATCCAGTCACAGGTGAGTTGTCCTATCTTATTTAAAAGAAATTATCTTTGGTGATACAGGTCAAACAAAATTTTTCAGTCTTATCTAATCATAGATAAGTTTATCTAATCTTATTTATAACAGATTGTCTTTGGCAATACAGGTCAAACAAGATTTTTTAGTCTATATAGTCACAAATGAATTCGTTGATACAGGTCAAACAAGAATTTTCAATCTATCTAGTCACAAATGACTTTGTCCTATTTTACTTAAAATATATTATCTTTAATAATACATGTCAAACATATCTAATCACAAATGAATTTCTTCTATTTTATTTATTACAGATTATCTTTAATGATATAAGTTAAACAAAATTTCTAGTTTATATAATCACAAGTAAGTTGTCTTCTCTTATTTATAACATGCTAATAAAAGATTGAGACAAAATAAATTGAATTATAAATTTTTTATTAAAAAACATTATCCTACTAAAGGTTTTCACATAATGAAAACCCAACCCACCATCTTTCTCAATTTTGCTGAATTTGTTCCAACTAAACAACACCTTTTCTCTCTTCAATTTTAGCACAGTAATAAAATAATCTTGTCGAGACTTTTAATATCCCTACAAAAGCATGAAGCACAAGACAACTCACAGCACCCAATCTTACATTTTAGCATGAATTGTAAAATGGAGTTAATTAGAACTTCTCTGGTAGCAACTGAATGAGACTTTTCTTTCCACCCTCATTAGCTTCTTCCAAACATGGTGAAAAACAAAGTTAAATATTTGTTTTTTGTTTTTTTTATCTGAAGTAGGTAAACCCAAGTATTTGTGATGAACTTCCAATGCCTTAACTCTAAGAACCGTTGTTACCTCATGAACTTTGATACTGTGGGATCATAATTTCAAACGATTTTACTTGTTGAAATGGACAATGGTTCAACGTGAACAAATCAAAACAGTGAAATTATTTTTTTGGATCTAGTCAACATGCTTGAGAAGACAGTTGATTTCTGGTAGTGTTTCAACCATTGTTTGCTCTCTATCTGACTTTTGATGGTTAATGACTACTTTATCTTTAACCATCATTAGTAAATTATTTCTAAAATTAACAATTAAAAATGAGATCAAAATAATAATACTGTATGACGTCAAGTAAAAAGAAATAGTACAAAATACAATTTTAAAAATATAGATTAAATCATTTATAATATTAAAATAAAATATTTATTTAGATAATTTTAGAGAAAAGGTTTAAAGAGTTTAGATATTTTGAGAAATAAAATTTTAATTCAAGTGGATAATGAATTGTTTCAAACCTATATTATAAACATTTTGAAATGACTATTTCGCAGTAATTATATTTTCAAAAAATTGTAAAAAAATTAAATTTTTTTTGTAGGCGAAAATAAAACTGATTGGAAAGTGAAACTAAATATGACTAGGAAAGTATCAGACAAAAACTAATTATCTCTTGTGAATACTTTCTACTAATAATGGTTAAAATAATAAAAACAATAATGCAACAAAACACCATTTTTTGTGAAAATAAAAACGTGTTTCCATTCTCTTATATATGGAAATCTGATTTTGGTTCAACGCGTGAAAGTAGAATAGAAATGAAACAAAAAAAAAAAAACTTAAATATATTTTCAATCGCGATAAGTGAATGCATTTTAATTTTAAATTTTAGAAAAAAATGTATTTTTCTCTCTAAAACTTTTTAAAAAACAATAATTTTAGTTCTTATAAAAGGATAGTTTTTGGGTTTCTTACAAGTTGCAGGTTGAGTTAGGAAAATAGAAGGTGCCAAATAACACTTCCCCAAGGTTAAGTAGGCCAAGGCCTGTATGCTCATTCGATTGGATCTAGCGTTGGCCCAGCTAAAGTTCTTTCAAATATAATTACCCAAAAGTGCTTCAAATATTAGGTAGCAATTAATAATTAATAATCAGTAATTAATAAAGCCAATTAATGTTGACAATTTCCATAGGGCAGGACAAGTTTTGAGTGGATGCCTATGCAAGTGAAAATATTGCGAAGAATTAACATTCTAATTTAAATTAAAATTTATTTAAGTTTAATAATTAAGGTAAAATTACTGCAAACAGGATAAAATTCTGATTTATATGATTTAATTTCTTAAATATTCAAAATATACACAAAACAAAACTGGTACGAAACCTAAAACTTAATTAAGCATTTATTTCATTACCAAGATTCCGAACCTGTGTTGCAAAGACATGACAAGTATCAAACTACGCTGGTATAGAATTTTTTACACAACAAAATTCGATACACTGTACTGAACAACGATAGCAAAACTAATAAACAATTTGATTTACAATTTTCTTGAAATGGCGCTCAAAGGAGAAACATCCTTTGCCAACCAAACATTGGAAGATAGCAACCTTATAGTTTACCAAAAAGAACCACGCATGATTCTCAATCTCTTTCTTCATTCCAATGCGCTCCCTCTAATCATTGCTAGCTCTACACAAAGATGTCACATAGTTTCAGCTTGGCCAGCGAGAAGGGTGCATGCATGCCAAAGTCGCGCATGTGAACTTTTTACACCATAAAATACTAATCAATTGAATCCTCTCTGTTCCAACAACAGCAAAAAAAGTGAGGAACACAGAACCCGAACCTTGTCAGGGCACACCGCGAGCTGCGGCAACTCGATGCTCGTGTCACTTGTTACTTTACTTTCTCGGAAAGTGCTCACTTGTCACCACTTAGTGTGTACATATATATATATATAGTATCCTATTCCTGTGTACTAACTCAGAACCCTGCAGCTGCGGTGTCTATGTTCCCTCGTTAGTAACAATAGTTGTTCCTCTGCCTGAACTTTTGAAAAGCAAGACGAGGACAAGCCAGCGTTTGTCAAGGTTCTGGAGGAGCATGACCTTGACATTGAGATTGAGCTACTCTCTGATGAACTTAGCTTCATGTCCACATCAACCGAGAATAGTGAATACACTGGCCTGTGGTCTGAGAATTTGGACTCTCCTCTCACGTACCATAACTGCTCCATGCCTTCTCCTTTCCACAGAATTCGATCGCACCTTTTGTTTTGTCCACACAAACAACTTCACTTCAGTTGTAATCAAACATAACTACAACATTTGTTACTAAATGTTTTTCTAATAATGATTCTGATTCGTTAACTGTGTATTTTTTTTTCTATGCATGATAATAAAAAAATGAAGGTCGGTTATTCACACCTGACATCACTTAGTTAATTTAAAAGAGAAGTGTTTGATGAAGATGGGTTTGTGTTAAGGTGAGATTTTTTAGATTGGTGGGTGATAATTGGTGGAGGTTTCATGTGGTTTATATAAAATTATGTTGAAAAGGATGGTTTAGAATATACAGTGTTTCCCCGCGACCCATCATTCACTCACCACTTTGGATTATGTCATAAACCGTAGCCAATGATTTTACTTTATTATTGCTTAAATCACTTGCTTATGGTTGACTAATTCAGAGCATTAAACAATGCACAGTTGCGAATATATTATGCACCACAGAGAAATCCTTTTCAGAGGCTGGTTCATAAAGTATTGCAAATGCTATTACATTACGTACCAACCAAGTGAAGTTGCTTAATTATGCGTAGCATGGTTGAAAATTATGTTCAACTAGAGATATCTTAATCGCAAAAGGTCATCTCAACTTGGCATCACTGAACGTCACAACATATGCAAAACAGACGGCAATAATGCACATGATCTAATGACATTCGCATTGTGGATAAGATGAGTTTTGGCTTCAACAAAAAAGTTTATTACTGTATTAAATCTTACCAAGCCGGTGTTCGTCGTTTTTCCTTGGACTTGTTGGTTTGAGCGACATACTGGTCAGAATCAAATAAGTATTTGTAAGTTGGAGCAAAGTATATCTTCCCTTCCTTCCAATCTTTGAACACTCTACCAGCTCTTTGCTCTATCCTCAGCTATCACAAGAGAATGGACACAACAAAATGGTGAGACATAGACAAAAATATTATTATATGTCACGCAAAAATTTATCGAAATCACAGTATTTAAGAACATGTCTAGTAAGAAAAACACGCAAACAAAATAAATGGTTATATATATAATTACCTGATCCTTCTCTAACAGAGCCTGCCAATCATTCTTTTTCAGTAGTTCAAGTGTATCATTATAACCAGCAGCAAGGCGATAATTCAAATCCCCAAGCCAAATAATCTTACTGAAGATACCAAAAAATTTAAAGGGTCATTTAGTAACTAAAGGTAATTGATAGAAAATTATCAATTAGATTATTTCTCAAATTGGAAAGAAAGAACATACTCATGCTCTAATATGGTTTCAGGAGGGAGTGGTTGACCAAGAGCTTTGAATGAGTGAGAAAATTTAGTTTTCTTTAGGATCTCTGACACGTCCAAATTTCTTCGTATCTCGTCACCATCTTTCTCTCCCGAGGCCAAGTGGGTACCAACAAAGCAAAACGTTGTATGGTACAATGTCATGCTAATTGATACTGAACCCTGTTGATTAACCAACAAAAACATAAGCAACCACAAACATAATCATTCTAGCTATGTGCACTCAAACTAATCTCAATTGTCAAATGGTCCCATTGCAAAATCTAATGCAAAATTTAATTTTTAAAATAATGTTCACCACTAACATGATATATGAAAGGAAATTAGAGGAATGAACGAACCTTATTTCCTAGATAGCCCATGATGCCTCTACCAACGGAAGATACTTTTAAATTGGTGACATGCTTGTAAAGATCCTCACGTACCCACACGCACAAGAAGATACCCACCATTTGTTTACTTGCTGCAAGGTAATAATAGTGTTCTTGTTCTTGTTCATGTTCACTTGAGCTACATAATGCAGGAGAGCTTTCTTCGCTTGGGTTAGAGTTCAAGGCTTCACGAATCAGAGTTAGCCACTTCGTTGCTGGGCCACTATCCTCTGGCCCAAGCACGTTCCCTGCGTTTAGAGGTATAATTTCTTGGAACCTAAGGTGCAATGTAATGAAAACAAAATTTAGTATTTTATATTATTCTACAATCAAAAGAAAGACATCAATTTGTAGGAAGTGATGGAGCAAAATGATTTTCACATGGACATTATTTCAAGTCCCTAGAATTATCAGGGGCAAAACAGTCAACTAAGCTTGGCCAAAAGCTAAAACACATATGCACGTTATCATGAGCTGTGACCATGTTTGGTTTGCGTGGATGGCGTGGTTCATCCAGCGAAGATCAATTTAACAAAGGTTTCACTGGTTTATTGTATCACTGCAAAACTTGCTGCATGCAAAGTGCTAGAATTTAGTTTATTTACATGAAGGGAGTTATTTAAAAGTGAGATTAGAACCTGTAACAATTGATTAAAAAATTGCCATACAATATAATATAAAATACATATTTCAATTTAATTTGAAGGAAGTAAGATTTGTGTGACTAAGATTAATATTAAATATCAAGCTTCTGTTGTATATACATGAGCTAAATTCATGAAAACAAGTGGTCTCAGAACAAAGGTAAAATTTGTCAGTTACATTTTTGGCCATAATTTACTCAGCCTCTGAGGTATTGAGACTTGAGTCACCACCATAACCAATAATAAAAAAATTACAGTTGTGAAAACTGACATCGCAATTATGAGTACAGACTCTGCACTCCTTGAAGTGAGTAAACAAGAAAGTTTTCACAACAGTTGTGTAAATTCGAAACTGGTATAGGTAGTATCAACAAAGAAGGAAGAATAAGATAAAATAATATACCCCATGACATAGATATCAGCTGGTGAAGGCAACATCAACCACTCCCTCAAGTTCAATCCTTCGTTAGGTGACTTCCCTCCCACATTCCACGTCCCCACGAACATCCTACAAACCCATTCAAAGACCACACCCTCGATCATCTTTTCCAACTCAACAAAATTCTATAACCAAAATTTTACTAAAAAGAGGCACTAAGTTTAGTTCCTAAAACATAACATAACATATCACATTTATACTTCAAAAGGGTATGATGAGTGTGTTTACCTAAGGTTGAGGGTGTCGATGTCACTGACAACTGGCGTCTCCTTCACTGATGCGGAATGTTTCAATTCGTTTGTGGAATCCATCAGCCACCCCTCTTTGAAAAAAAAAAAAAACCATGACCATAATCAGTACTAAAGTAAACAAAAACAAACACCAATTTATGTTATTTTTTTGTTTTCAAAACAAGAGACCCTACAAGAACCTAAAACCGTGTGGCTATGCAGCTGCAGGTACAGCGATCATAGGCCAAATTGAATTCGAGAGAATTAGCCACCCACGTGGCAGACTCAATGGAAAACGTCCCTGATGGGACCCAGGGCCCCGGTAACAAATTTCGGGCACCCTTATCAAAGTCACTTCCTTTTGTTCCATCACCATGTCTAATCACACTACACTAACCCATCTACCACCAATCTGTCCCTCGAATTGCCGAGAAATCCTTGTTTTCACCCCACGAAAAATCAAATCAAAAGTTCAAAACTTTAGGGGAAGAATTAATAGAAGGAAACACCCGAACCGGATTTTACCTGGTAAGGAGTAATCTGAGTGAAAGCTATCACCGTTGCTCCTTTTATTGAGCCACTTCTTCACATTAAAGTTTGGCCATGAAGACTGTAAGCCCAAAATGAAAAAAAAAAAAAAATGGGGTGAGAGAGATCCTAAAGAACATGTATGACCAAGAGTAGAAGATAGGAAGGGCATTTAGGTTGGTTTTATAGTGCATACATACCTTGGATATCTTCTTCTTCAACTCCGTTCTCATTGCTTTTCTCCAACTGAACCAAATAAGACAACAGCAAATGATCAGGAACGATAAAATGGCATGGGAACGCGGGTACCGGAGGTTAAAAAGCAACAGCAGGGATTATCTAAGTCCATGTGGGGATTTTTTACAATTAAAGTTGGAAATTTTGGTAAGTCATCAAGGGAGAAAAAACAACAAAATGGGTCTGGACAAGAGATTTTTTTTTTCTTTAGTGTACGAGAAAACTAAGTTTATTGTTTGAAATGTTAATAAAGAAGTGTTGAATAGTTTTCAACGGCAATATTTAAGACCCAGTGGCAGGGGAAACGGAGACAGCTTCTGAGTAATTAAAATATTAGAAAAAAAAAATGGATTCGAAATTGGGTTGTGTTATAGAATATACCAAAAAAGAGAGAAAGAAAGAGCTCAGGAAAAAGGCTAGGTGCATCTTTCTCTTCTGTTCTGAGGAATAATAATATCTCTTTATTACAAGCTCCAGTTTTGCGCTTTACAGGTAAGAAAAACAGTGCGTGGATGAACCAAGCATCTGTGATCACATTCAACGTTGGTTCAAAAAGCGAAAGTTTGCGACTTTTTTCAAGGCAAAATTTGCACACAAACTGGGGTTGTCTACATCCAAAACTAGAAGATCGAAAAAGAAGCGGCGTGTGAGAGTGGATGGGAACACATCAATCAAACTGGACCCGGAATAGGGGTGGTGAAAACGAAACGAGGGACACCAAATCCGAAGGCTTTTCGAGAACGCGGAAAGAACTAAAAACAAAAGAGAAAAAAGCATAGCAGTGAAAGAAGCAAGACAAGAGCATAGAACAAAAGAGAAAGTAGGATATCATAGAGAAGTGAAGTGGGTCAACGGCATTGGTTATTGTAGCTTAGTGTGTGACGATTGTGCAAGTGATAAAATAGCATTAAGAAGAAACAAATGAAACACTAAAACGATGAAAAGCACATACCAAAATTGAGAAGAATGGTGGTGTAGTGTGGGGTTTCAGTGAAAACGATTCAGAAGGAGAGTGTTGATATGAAAGAGACCGTTTATAGTCCCTTCCCGTTTGATGCTTCCTTGGTCCTTCCCCTTTGGATAATGGATGTTGAAGAGTGAAGAGTTTAGAGAGATAACAAAAAAGGTTTTGTGTGATATATAACACTGAGATGTAGCTTCTAGCTTGTTTGCCTTTATTGGTTTTGTAGTGAAGGAAAGGTGGAAGGGAGAAAGAGATGCAGAGGTTGTTTTCTTTTGGGGGCCTTTCTTGGTAAAGGGTTGTTTGGTTTTCCATAAACAACAAAAATTAATGTCTTTGCCACTCCAAATTACTGGATAAATATTTACTTATATAATCAAAACTAATAATACATAAATAAATATTTAAAAAAAACTTAATTATCTTTTCAATCCTGTTACTCGTTTTATTTAATCTGGTCCCTGGTAATATAACAAGTTTAATTAAATATAACCATTTTTTATCTAATTAACTTTAATAAATAAATATTGATAATTTTAGTTTAAGCATGATGCAGTTTATGGTAAAGACCTAATGGAAATTTATAAAATTAACGTATTAATTTTACAGACAAATTGGTTGTAGTGGTGCATTTTAAGATTGAGAGACTTAACATTAAAGAAATTGTATTATTACATAAATTAACATTTCATTAATTAAGGAATCATATTAAACAAAATACAATAAATAAGATTAAAGGATAATTATGTCTTTTTAAAATATATAATTATATTATAATTAAGATTTTAATAAATAAATAAATAAATCATTTTGAATGTATGAATTATATTTTCAATGTACAATAACTAATGATTTTATTCAAGGTTACTTTTAAGATTTTAATATTCAATGTTCATTACAAGGGATGAAGGTGCAGGAGGGATTAAATTTCCCAGTATGTTGTTTATACTACTTTTTTGAGTTTAATGTTTTATTTTTGTCCTACATTTTTTTAATTTTATTATTATTATTAAAATTTTCAATTTGGTTTAATCTTTAAAATGTCTCCATATATTCCTTTCTTTAAATATTGGAAATAAGGGATGAAAACAACGACTCCCTGACAAGGCTAGTATACCCCCAAAATATTTATTCTAGTCATAAATATGTATTTATATGCATACATCAAAACTAATAAAATATATATTTTATAAAGCAACTAATAATAAAATGATAATATTTACAATTTTAATTCAACCCGTGATTTATTTATGCATCACAATTTACTTCTAAATATAATAAAATAAAAATAATTTGATTTTTGATGTATCATCATTTACTTCAAAATATAATAAAATAAGTATGAATTGACTTTTGCAATACTATATATATCAAATTATATTAACATATTTTAATACATATTAGAAATTTTTTAATTATTATTAAATATATTTTAATATTAGATAACAATCATAAAAAAACACATACATTGTTAGTTTAGTTTAGATAAAGCTAACATACATATATATTCTTAAAGACTTAATGTCTCATTAAAAGTTAATATCAAACTTGTAAATATAGAAATTTACTTCTATTCAGATATTGACTTTAGATAAAGCTAACATACATATATATTCTTAAAGACTTAATGTCTCATTAAAAGTTAATATCAAACTTGTAAATATAGAAATTTACTTCTATTCAGATATTGACACCCACATTCACACAACAAACTCACACATTTACATGTAGCGTACACACAAACACAGGTATAATACCATACATATTTACACAAGAAACAGACAAACTATCTATTATGAGAAAAAATAGTTAAATGTACACAACCATAATTACTAAAAACAATTGAAATTTAAGATAATAGAAGTAATATAAAAATATTAAATTATATTTACGTATTTTAATACATATTACAATATTTACGATATATCTCATTTAAATATATCATTTAATCCATTAAAATTAATTATGATAAGGTAATTTAATCTTCAATTATTATTAAATATGTATTTTAATATTAAAGAACAATAATAAAAAAACATATATATTATTAGTTTAGAAAATGGCAAGATACATACATATCCTGAAATATTTATATTGAGTGTATCTTATTAAAAATTAACATTAAACTCACCGAAATTTACTTTTATGCACATAGACACACTTAGACATGCAGTAGGCACACTGTCTCTTGTATAGGAAGAATAGGAAGAGTAGTTAAATATAACAATCATAATTATTAAAAACAATTAGAATTTAAGATAATAGGAGTAATATAAAAAAAAATACACAAAATTTTATAATGATTAAATTCTATCCATTTTACATTCAATTAATTCGAATAATCTTTGTTGGATTTTTCACTCAAATTTTCAATTATAAGAAATCAAATTCTTATGTAACTAGAACAAAAATACAAAATATTCATTGAAAACACTCTTTAAGAAAAATTGCCAGTGTAATGAAAACATTTAATTACTTACAACATGCATATCATACACTAGTGCAATATAAAAAGGGAAAGAAAAAAATATCACCTGAAACGGACAAATTTACAATGAAAATTTTATAACATGAATATTAAACAATTGTTTTTTCAAACAAATTTGTAATGTGTAACGCTTTTAGGACATTTTCACATAAAATAATAACAAAGTTATTTTGTACCTGTATAAAATATTCACTATTCATAATTAATTAGCTGCCAAGGACAGATTTAGCTAATATAAATAATCGATTATTCACAATGAATGATTTTTGAGAACATACATTATAGATTTAATTAACATAATTGATTATTCATGATTCATAATTATTAATAATATAAATAATTACTTTTTAAAAACTTAATTCAGTCTTGTTACTCATTTTATTGATTCTAGTCCCTGGTAATAAAAAGTTTAATTAAATATAACCATTTTGTATCCAATTAACATTAATAAGTATTGATAATTTTAGTTTAAGCATGATGCAATTTATAGTCAAGACCTGATGGAAATTTATAAAATTAACATATTCATTTTACAGACAAATTGGTTATAGTGGTGCGTTTTAAGATTGAGGGACTAATTAACATACAATATATAATATTAAAAGATAATTATGTCTTTTAAAATATATAATTTATATTATAATTAAGATTTTAATAAATGAATAAATCATTTTGAATGTATGGATTATATTTTCAATGTACAATAACTAATGACTGTTTCAAGGTTTGATAATTAAATATAACCATTTTGTATCCAATTAACATTAATAAGTATTGATAATTTTAGTTTAAGCATGATGCAATTTATAGTCAAGACCTGATGGAAATTTATAAAATTAACATATTCATTTTACAGACAAATTGGTTATAGTGGTGCGTTTTAAGATTGAGGGACTAATTAACATACAATATATAATATTAAAAGATAATTATGTCTTTTAAAATATATAATTTATATTATAATTAAGATTTTAATAAATGAATAAATCATTTTGAATGTATGGATTATATTTTCAATGTACAATAACTAATGACTGTTTCAAGGTTATTTTTAAGACTTTAATATTCAAGGTTCATTACAAGAGATCAAGGTGCAGGAGGGATTAAATTTCCCAGTATGTTAATACTATTTTTTTAAGTTTAATGTTTTATTTTTGTCCTACATTTTTTTCAATTTTATTATTATTATTATTATTTTCAATTTGGTTTAATTTTTAAAATGACTCCATATATTCCTTTCTTTAAATATTGGAAATAAGGGATGAAAGCAACATCTCTCTGCTAAGGCTATTAATACCCCAGAATATTTATTCTAGCCATAAATATGTATTTATATGCATACATCAAAACTAATAAATATATACTTTATACATTACTTCAAAATACACATATAAAATAAACCAACTAATAATAAAATGATAATATTTACGATTTTAATTCAATCCATGATTTATTTATGCATCACTATTTACTTCAAAATATAATAAAATAAAAATAATTTGATTTTTGGTGCATCATCGTTTACTTCAAAATATAATAAAATAAGTATGAATTGCATTTTCAATACTATATATATCAAATTAAATTCACATATTTTAATACATTTTAGAATATTTACATTAAGTATATCTCATTTAAAAATATTATATAATTTATCAAAAATAATTATCGTAAGATAATTTAATCATCAATTATTATTAAATATACATTTTGATATGAAAGAATAATCATAAAAAACACATACATTATTAGCTTAAATAAGAGTAAAATGCTAAAATATCCTAAAATACTTATATTGGATGTGTCTCATTAAAAATAACACCAAACATATAAATATAGAAATTTACTTTTATACACATACTCACACCCACACCCACACAATAGGCCCACACACTCACACCCACACCCACACAGTAGACTCATACACTCACATGCAGCATGGTAACATATACATTTATTTACACATATAATAGGCAGACTATCTGTTATAGAAAAAAAGTAATTAAATGTAACAATCATAATTATTAAAAAACCACTGAAATTTATAATAATAAGAGTAATATAAACATATCAAATTATATTTACATATTTTAATACATACTGGAATATTATAATGAGTATATCTCATTTTAAAATATCATTTAATTCATCAAAATTAATTATGATAAGGTAATTTAATCTTCAATTATTATTAAATATATATTATAATATTAAAGAACAATCATAAAAAATACATACATTATTAGTTTAGACAAGTATATTGAGTATGTTTCATTAAAAATTAACACCAAACTCATTAAAAGAAATATAGGAATTTATTTTTATATACACATTAACACCTACATATGCAACAGGCCCACACACCCACATGCAGCAAGCATGCACCCAGACACATATAACAGACACACCTACACAGGCACCAAGCACACTGTCTGTTGTCTAGGAAGAGTAGTTAAATTTAACCATCATAATTACTATAAATAACTGGAATTTAAGATAATACAGTAATATAAACATATCAAATTATATTAACATATTTTAATACATATTAGAATATTTATAATGAGTATATCTCATTTTAAAATATCATTTAATTCATCAAAATTAATTATTGTAAGGTAATTTAATCTTCAATTATTATTAAATATATATTCTAATATTAAAGAATAATCATAAAAAACACATATTATTAGTTTAAATAGGGGCAAGATATACTGAAAGACTTATATTGAGTGTGTTTCATTAAAAGTTAACACCAAACTCATTAAGAGAAATATAGGAATTTACTTATATATACACATTGACACCTACACATGCAACAGGCACACACACCCACTTGCAACATGCATGCACCCAGACTCATGTAATAGACACACTTACACAAGCACCAAACACATTGTCTGTTGTCTAGGAAGAGTAGTTAAATGTAACAATCATAATTACTAAAAATAACATAATTTTTTAAGACAATAGGAGTAATATAAACATATCAAATCATATTCACATATTTTAATTCATATTAGAATATTTATGAGTATATCTCATTTTAAAATATCATTTAATTCATCAAAATTAATAATTGTAAGGTAATTTAATCTTCAATTATTATTAAATATATTCTAATATTAAAGAACAATCATAAATCCCTAAAAGACTTATATTAAATGTGTTTCATTAAAAATTAACACGAAACTCATTAAGAGAAATGAGAAATATAGGAATTTACTTTTATATACACATTGAGACCTACACATGCAAACAGGCATACACATCCACTTGCAGCATGCATGCACACAGACACATGTAACAGACACACTTACACAGGCACTAAGCACACTTACACAAGCACCAAGCACACTATCTGTTGTGTAGGAAGAGTAGTTAAATGTAACAAGAGGATGAAATTACTTATATAGGAATTTACTTATATACACATACTAACACCCACACCCACACAGCAGGCCCACACACTCACATGCAGCATGCACACAGACACACATAATAGACACACTTATATAGGCACACTGTCTGTTGTGGAGAAAAGTAGTTAAATGTAACTATCATAATTACTACAAATATTTAGAATTTAAGATAAGATGAGTAATATAAAAATATCAAATTATATTCACGTATTTTAATACATATTAGAATACTGATATTAAGTATATCTCATTTAAAAATATCACATAATTCATCAAAATCAATTATCATAAGGTAATTTAATCTCTAATTATTATTAAATGTATATTTTAATATTAAAGAATAAATATAAAAAATACATACATACTTAGTTTTGATAAGGGTAAGATAAATATATATCTTCAAAGACTTGTATTGAGTGTGTTTCGCCAAAACTAACACCAAACTCATTAAAAGCAATATAAAAATTTACTTTTATACACGCATTGATACCTAGACACACAATATACAATATACACATTGTCTATTGGTAGAAAAAGTAGTTAAATATAACAATCATAATTACTAAAAACAAATAAAATTTAAGATAACAGATATAATATAAAAAAAAAGGACACACAAATTTTATATTGGTTTGATTCTATTCAAATCTATATTTAATTAATTCGAACAATTTTAGTTGGATTTTCCACTAGCAATCTTGAAATTTTCAATTATAAGAAATCAAATTTTATTGTAACTAGAAAGAAAAATACAAAATATTTATTGAAAACACTCTTTAAGAAAATCTGCACATGTAATAAAAATATTTAATTACTTACAACATATATAACATACACTAGTGCAATCTAAAGAGGGAAAGAAAAAACTATCACCTGAAGTGACAAATTTACAAGGAAAATTTTATAACATGAATATTTAGAAATTGTTTTTTCAAACAAGTTTGTAACCTGTAACACTTTTAGGATATCTTCTCATAAAATAACAAAGTTTTTTTTTTTTCTAGAAATAGATTTTTTTTTTTAAAAAAATTGTATGGTTTCTAATTGATATAATCTATTATAATTAAATATATTCAATTATTATATTTTTCATGTAACAAAAAATATTTTGAACCTATATAAAATTGATTAGTTGTGAGAACAAACCTTTTAAATTTAGCTGATATAATTGATTATTTGTAAGGATAAACATTTTAGATTTAGTTAATATAAATAATCGATTATTCACTAATGTATTATTTATTTGAAAACATACATTGTAAATTTAACTAACATAATTGATTATTCATAATTTATAATTGTTAATAAAAAAACATTTTACATCTAATTTTGACATAATCAATTATTCATAGTTAATACGAATAATAATTAATTATATGTTCGAACAAATATTTTAGATTTAAGTAACATAATTAATTATTCACTATTTACAATAGATTATTCACAAAATTCATTTTATCTAATTATAAACTTTTAACATAACTAAACATTATCTTCCTAGAGATAGAAAACCAATTTGTTCAAAATTATCTTCAATATATATTTATGTTTTACATTTTATTTTAATTATAATAAAATAATAAACAAAGGAGATAGAAAAAATTAATAAAACATGCCGACATCATCAAAATTATCATCAAACACATCATAGTTTGCTAAAAAATTCAAAATTAATTTCACCAATAATATGTTTATTTCATACGAAAGAATTTAAAAGAATTAAAAGTTAAAAAAAATTAAGAAAAAGAAAAATAATAATTTTTTATATCTAACATTACTTTTTTTATTCTCTTTTTCATTTATTTAAATATAAAATGTTATTGAAAATTTTCCCTTTCATAAAATATGAGATAATTTTATAATTTGTCTTGAAAAAAAAAAAGGTAGATGTCATCTTTGAGAGATCACAAAGTTCATATATGTAAACTATTTTTTTGTTTTATTCCTACTTATGCCAAATTGATAAAAATACATAACTGTTATAATTTTCTTTCTTTTTCTTCCATTCCCACCGTTTTTTTTCTCATGCCTTGCTTGGAAAAAGTGAGACATTTTAAACATTTAATGAGGCGATAAAAAATTAAATACTTTAATTTTAATTTATAATTACCTTCTCAGTATTGTTACAAATTGTGACCTATTAAAATTTGTTACCCTTTTACTTTTCAAAAACAGTTGTTATAGGAATCAAATCATGTGTAGATTCTAAATTAATGAATTATAAAAATAAAAGAATATTTGAATCTTTAAAAAAATTCCAATAAATTTAGAACAAAATATCAAAATAAATTCTTAAAAGAATTTTACATCGAAACAAACTTACAATAAAAGTTTAAGAAAGTATCGTAATCAAACAAACAACACTTAAGCTAACACTTCATTTTAGATGTAGTTGAAGGTAAAAAAAGGAAGGAAATAAAAAGAAAAGGTGAGAAGTGAGATTGTTTAAATATAAGAAAAATAAATTAATTTGAATAAAAAATTCGTAGTAGATATAATTAGTTATTTTTTTTATTTTTACTTTATTAATATTATATTTATCATAACAAATAAAAACATAAAAAAATAAAGACATAATGAATTATGCATCCAATATAACCCATTATAACTTTAACTCGTGCAAATCTTTGTTTTTATCCCAAGAAAACATTTTACCTTAAAATTTATATTTTTTTAATGATTCCGTGTGTGAATTTTTCCTTTTTCAATAAAAATTTTGCGCCCTTTGTTAGTTCCAAATACAACGTTAGTGATCAAAACCTGGCTCAACTGGTACATGATTCATAATTACATGTGTCAAATCATAGAAAAAGTAAGGTAGGGAGTACCACCTAAGTGTTGCTGCACAAACCCAAATCTAGTTATTTATTTATAATGGACAAACACCAAATTTACACTCCAATTTTTCTTACATACAATTTTTATATATAAGATAACCTACCAAAAAGAATACACCAGCTAGCAAAAATAATAATTTCTGAAATTATATCTTATAGTATGTTAGTCCTGAAATAAATAAAAATTAAACATTTTTAAAAAATAAGTTTTTATTTAAATTTAAAAATTTTTATTTTATTTTATTTCAATCTCTAAAATGAGAATTATATATGTTTAAAAACAAAATAAAAATAGTGTTGGAGAATCGAATAAAGTCATAAAATATTTCATGAACTTATTCGAATTATTTTAATTTCATAAACTAATATTACAACGGGATAAAATTTCAGTGACTAATCATTTGCTGTAAAAGATTATGCTTTTATTTTGTCGGAAAAAAATTATGCATTGTATAGATTAGATTGACTAAAATTTATCCAAATATCAAAAAAATATATGTTTACTTTTCACGTATTTCACTATTTATGATGCCAAGTCATGTGTAAATTTAAACTTGTTTTCTTATAATGTTAGGTGGTTAATAATACGCAAACATTATTTTCAATTTAAACAATACGGTTAAAAATTATTTTACTTTCTTATACTTAATCTTAAAATTTCTTTTACTTTTTAAAGGAATTGTTAGTTGCTTTTAAACATTAACGTAAAGTAAGTAAAAGTTTTATACCAATGATAGTTAACTTTTTATGTTAGTTTCAAAAAATACATAAAAGATTTACATACCAGTGAAGAGATAATGCATAAATAGTAATTTTTTTTAATAAAATGAAAAAAAAAATAAAACGCCCCCATTAAATTTCAATGTACTGATTGATATTTATACATAGAGACACTACATTTCCTATCATCTCAATGTTTATAGGTTATTAAAAAGCATAAAAATTTAAAAACTATCAAAATATATTTACATATATTACATATCATCGCACTACCAAATCAATACAATTCTTAACGTCTTCTTCACCTCCATTTACAGCATTTAAACAAGCATAAAAGAGGAACAAAATTATTTTATAATCATTCACATATTATATTATATTATATTATATATAGCATATTTTTTCTTAAAGACTAATTGTTGAAATCCGTATCAATAAAATAATATAGTTTATCACAGTCAATAGAAAAAATTATATATAACGCATCGAAGATACTATGAATAAATAAATTTAAATTTTTATGTCAAGTGATTACTTATATCTATTATAGAAATATTAATGTAAATATATCATTCAACTTTAGGTAACGTTGATGCAAATATATAGCTTTTAAGTATTTTCACCTTAAGTCTCTAAAGAGAGACATATTTACAAAGTACAATAATCTCATAAAAGACAACACATCATTTACATATTTCATACAATACTAATGAATGCATCTCATTATCATTATTAATAAATATCATGCATGTATATCAATACATAAATCTTCATTATATAACATTATATATTCATTATATAAATATTATTTAAACATGTTTGTTTGAATGATGTTATTTATTAAAATTAAAGAATATTTCATCACTCAAACAACCATGTTTTCTAAGATTGATAAAGACTTCCTTAATTGAACAACCTAGTGACCCCATATTGTTTAAGTTATACATTCTTTTACTTGAACTATGTAATCCATCACTTAAATATTCATAATAATAATTAAGGAGTTTATATCATTATATTCATATTTAAATATCATTTGAGTAGTAATCCACCACTTAACAATTTCAACTCAAAAAACAATTTCAGAAGCAAATATAAAACGTAACATTTTTCATACATCTACAACATTTGAAAGTTACCTAAAAAAACTAATTTTAATTTCTAATACGACTATATTACCTTTTTCTATGCCTCTTTCACAATTATACACGTGTAATCATACCATTTGATGTTTTGTTTACATTTATAAAATAAAATTGATGTAGTCTATGTTTTATAAAATTTGATATAAATGATCGTAATATTTATAATTCAACAAAATTCTTTTTAATAATAAATAAGCTCTTTTTAAGCATACTCCTCAAATAAGAATGAGCAAACTCTTCCTGTATTAAAATATGTTCTTCCATCTTTCTTTCTATTTTTCAACTTCGATTGTGCCCCCACAAATCCTACCAAGTTTATCCCTCTCCCGCAAAAGAGAAGAAGCATCACATATAAGTCCAATGAGTCACCAATAACTAATAAAAAGATAATATTAATTTATTAAATGTCGAAATGATGCAAGGGAAGGACAAGTGTATTCAAACATTTCAAATAATAAATATTTAAAAGCAAATTTAGATTTGCCAGTATTTGATATCACCATGCACTTACTTCGTCCCCGACAATGATACTTGGATATTCTAGAATGATGATAGGCTTAACTCAGGGAAGTTGCAGCATCCTCATCCAAGTTCTTCAGTTAAAGATTTTCATTGAAGATTAATGTGATTTTAAAATATTTTTTTAAATACATTATTAATCACTAACCACTGATTTACACGTTGGTGTCTTCTGACTCACTGAACAACAAGAAAAATGGTGCTATCATGGCAACGTCTTCAATCATATCTATCTATAATGTCCAGGAACCAGTAAACTTACTAATCCCAAAAGATTCACAGGGAACATTTTGAACAGACGCATAAAGAATTTAACTTTTTGACTAAAACACTGAAAGAAAAAATTTAATAAATCGCAATCTTGGTCGGTTCGTAAGGTAGATAAGATTTGGCAAATTTCATGTTAGTGTTCATGTTATTATATAGAACTAGTGTTGAGATTTAAAGTTAACCTCTATAAATAATAACCTGCCTAAGAATTTGGATACACAATATGACGCCAAGTAAATTGTCTCTTATGGGGCTACAAGCTCACAAGTTGGAATTCATTTATATATATATATATATATATATATATATATATATAGAATCTCTTTACTTTTTATTTGAAATATAAATAAATGTACAAATGAAGATATTAACAAATATTCAAATCAAGTGAATTTGATATGAAGTAAAAAAAATTCAGTAAATTAAACAAATAGATTGGTTAGTTTCATATCATACAAGATTTTTTATTTTTTTTTTGCGTAATTTAAATAGAAAAATTAGACAATACTACGTAATGAGATAAGATATTCGACACCCAAATGTTAAACTTTGAACTTATACTGCTTAATAATTTTTGTTGTTGAATTTGAAATGAATAATTCGTGGAAAACTAACTAACATTTTTTAGATTTTTTTCCTTAATTACATTATTCAAATTCGAGAAACTACGTTCAATACCAGTCATATCAACCATATAAAAGCCATTATATTACATATTTTATCTGTACATTATTTTATATATATATATATATATATATATATATATATATTAATTAGAGGGTATAAAAGTAGCTCATGATATTAAGAATATCTTATTTGTGAAATTAGTTGTGAAAGATATCTAGCGTTTTTTGAACTCGCAAAATTTTTTACAAAAGTAATGTTGTTGGTGTGAGAGTTCAGTAATGTTTGCTACAAAGGTTTGGATAGATTCTAAATTGTTACATCATGAGCATTCCTTTTATCTATTTAAGAATCCTAGGACGGGATCATAAGAATTTATTATTTTGCATAATATGATAAGAAAGTTTAGGAAAAATTTAACCAAATGGATAGGAAAAGGAATTTCAATTGTTAGTCAGGTTACTCTAATTAAATATGTACTTACTAGTATATTTCTGTTCCATTTGTCTTTATTGAAAATGTTAAATATAGTGTACAAAAAGGTGAAAAAGATCTAAAGAGAATTTGTGTGGAGGTGGAGCGAAGAGAGTAGGAAAATTTCATGCGTGATATTTTATGTGAAAGGAAACAAGAGGAGAATGAGAGTTAAGAACTTAAAATTATTCAATTATGCATTTTTTGGTAATTGTTAGTGGAGACTTGAATATGAGGAAAAAAGGTTTATGAGCTTAAGTTTTAGAATCTAAGAATGAGTCATGAAAATTCTTAAATAGTTTTGAAAATAATGAGTAAGAGTCCGGTAGCTGGTTTGATAGCTGATTTGATAATAATGTAGTTTGGAGGATAAATAAGAATGATAGGTGGGTTGGACAAAATTTAAAGATTCTTATCCTAAATTTTATGCCTATAGCTTGAATAAGGAAACTACTTTGAGTCAAGTTGGGAGATGGAATGGTAATATATGAGAATGAAGGAGAATCAGGTTTGGATGGAAGGAGGACTAAGTTAATAAAATATTTTTAGAGTTAAATAATAATATTTTAAATAGTTAGGATTGTGATGAATGAATTTAATAAACCATTGATCTTTAAGTTTATATTCTTATATCTGCCTATAACATTTTAAATAAGGAATCTTAGATGAAAATAAGATATTGTACGAAACTTTTTAAAAAATTAAAACATTTCCTTCTACTTTAACATTGACTTGAAGAATTTTACTAATAAGATATCTATTAAAGATCACATCGTGAAAAATGTACACTTTACTGAAAAAGAAAAGGAAAAAGTTTTGAATCATTATTAGAAAAATATGTAAAAATATGTGATATGTATTATTTATGAAGTATGATCTGTACTATAAGACATTTTTTTATTAAACTGAACTTTAATTACTTTGAACTGATACGTCTAAAGGGAAAAAAAAGAAAAATTGAAGTAACCCACAACTAATATATATATATATATATATAAAGAGGGCCGATACATAGGACAAGAATAATCATATATATTATCGCAGTAATTTTCATTTGCGCATTGTAATATCCTAACTAACTAATATAGTTTAAATAGAGTGAGGTTAGAAAGCACCAATTTAATATAATTGATATATAATATAATTAAGCAGACCTTTATCGGGTCCACGATGATTGTTCCGAAGCGCTTTCCAACTTGATTACTTGAAGACATTACCTTTTTTAACGTAAAAGGAAGATTAGATGAAAAATTTGGTTGCTTCACGCTTTCTTTTCAATAAATAAATATATATATATATATATATATATATATATATATATATATATATATATATATATATATTTATATATATAATATTAGGATGTAGTCTTTAACATTCCAAAAATATGAAACAGTATTAAAAGGAACTTCAAGTTAACCAACCTTAATAATATTTAAATAAATTTGAAATATAATACATCAAAAAATAGAACACAAAGTTTTTCAAAATATTTATTATACTACTCTGTATATTTTTTAGATGCTACTAGACTTTGCAATATTATCTAATTTTGTAACAAAACACGATTATACAAGGTAAAAGACTAAAACAAAGAGAAACATTTATTTTTTAGATGAAATTACAGCGTTGTTTATTCCCAATCAATATTTATATTATATGTAATTAAATATTACTAATTAGTTTATTTTAAATTAAAAAATTTAAATACGTGTAGTTGATTACAAAATAGATGGTAATTCTAGACCACTAATATGTTTTTTCTTTAAGGGTATACGATTGTAAATCACAGAAATTATATCTTAATTTGTTATAAGAATAAAAGTGCCTACTGACCCCCACTCAATATAAACTGAAGATCAAATTTCATTGGGTCAAAAAATGTGTGAGGGTAGGAAAAGGATTGATGGCTTAATTATTGTTGTTTTTAAGACTCGTGTTTGACATCTTTTGAAGTATAAATCCTCTCTGGGGTGGAAAATTAGAATAATGAGATAAAAGGAGAAAAAATAAAAAATAATTATATTGGATGATGCAACAAAAGAAAATGTAAAGTGAAAAAAACTAATTTATTATATATATAAGTGACCCTATGCAATTAAGCAACAATGTATACTACATAAATAATTATTCATCTTGAATAAAGAATATACATAAACCATTATTAATTAACGAGTAAAGTAAGTAACTGTTACACTTAACATCTATGATTTCTAAATGATGTAACCTATCTACGTCTAAAACAACGAACATCCTTTGGCACGTGAAATTGATTGAAATCGATGTCTTTGTATCTGCCCACCACAAAGCTAGTGGAGATTGAAGAACAATATATACGTATCAATAAGGATTCTTTGGATTATTATCTCAATGACAGAAAAATTTATTATCTTAATTATTTGGTTTAAGCACTACTAACCACTACAAAGTACAAATTAATACAACTTCTATAGTCACACATCGCCAGCTATGACGTCAGATATTGTTGTTTCGCCTTTTCACTGGAATTAAAGTATAAAAAATGAACACTAACAACGTGATTCACGTCCAATCTGCGTTTTACTTCTGATACTGATAAGGAATTATGAAATAATTAAATGGCTAGCGAATATTGCTCCCTAGCTGTTTTATGTTGTTGGTCTGTTATCTCATATATTCTCATGCAGTAGTTCGTCATTCTCACACCACACATATCATTTCGTTGTCCAACTATTAAGACAGTGATACAAGTAATTAATAGAACCATTTAGGAAAAGAAATATTTGTATATATATTCATGCATGGTATACAATATTCCTATCTTGATTTGATGATTTGCCAGTTATAGTGCATTGAGCACCATTGGTTATATTCTTATTATGATAGGATTTTGGTATGTAATGTCATTGCTTAGCTTTCACAAGATATTCAGTATCATACTATTAGATTTTCAAATTATTGGTCATTTCATGTATGAGATTAAAAACAAGTTCAGCTAAAATATACAGCTAGCTAGGAGTTGTAAACGTTGACTATGACAATTTTGACTCTGGGAATCATCACGTGCTTCGCGTGGTACGTGCCCATGAGTCAGAATCTACTTAATCAACATAAAAAATATGAACAAGTTGAAGTTTTCTATCTCTGGTTTATTATTAGGCATAGTTTGGGAAATGCTAAGGTCAACCATAAATTAATATAGTTCTTTATTGAAAGTTTTTGCTAAATAAAGCATAAATGAGGTTATATATATGTATATATGAAGAGTTTGCATGTATTTTATAGTGCAATATGACAATAAGACGTGCTTTGTTTGTTTCATGCAAGCGGTGTTTCTGATTAAAAAGTCTCTGATAATATCTAAAGCTCTAAGCCACTACATAAACGCAAGTAGTTTATAATTTTCAATGCCTTGCACGTGCTTGAAGAATTTCACACACCAATAAAGTTCCAGCTAATACAAACTCGATTATACCATGAGGCTTTGATTCTTTAATTAACTTAACCCACATAAGATCATGTAAAAGGCTTTGCTCATCACTAATCATAAACCAATAACTTGAACACCATTTCATTTTCTAAGTGATAGTGGTGAACCCTGCTGCATGATGAATTTAATGATGTTGTGATTAATTAAGAAAGAAAAAGATGGTTGGAGCGAGTGACTTGATTGAAAAGCAGAGTGGTGGAATGCTTATTTTTTAAAACTCTGCAAGGATCTTCATGATGGGAAAAATCATGGAATTGGCGTTTTGACATGACTAGTTCATTATATATAATGTAAGATGCTTAACAAATCAAAACCTTGGGTATCATCATTATCAGTCATATTCGTTCCAAGTTTTAAATATGTGCCCCAATCATATACCACGCACGAAGGATTTAAAGCATCATAAGTAAACTTTTTTATGAATTTGGAACTCTTTGTAATGAATGAATATGGATCTTAGCTTCTCGGTTGTAGCAAATATAATCATAAGGCAACCAATTATTTCCACTATAGGAATCACCATCGATACCATGTATATATGCTTTCGTACAAAAGTTGGGTGATAGCAATCCTTTTCGTTACTTAAAAAAAAAATCTCATTGTGCATGCTTACTTAAGAATGATCAACTTCAACATATATGTAGAAGTTAAAGCTATAGTGGATATCGTTGTTAAAGTACCAATTTCATGTGATAGATTTTGTTTCAACAAGCACTAGATCATTTCTGCAAGTGTGGGTCAAAAAAGAAAAAAAAAAAAAAAAAAAAAAAACCAAGCATATAAATAGTTGTTAATAACTAAGCATTTCGAAATAAAATAAGCTTTCCATCATGTGTTCATTGCAAGAGGGATACACTTGCAAAAGGCATCAATTTGGTGGTTTATTTTATTTCCATGCAGGGAGCTTACATCTTGGAACAGTGAGATATCGTGATATTTTGTGGTCATATTCATGGGAATAATTATGAGGAGCATAGTAACCTCTTTTTTTAGTATCAACACTCTCAAAAAGCAATGCATCATACTATGACTTGAAGGAAAGTTTTGAAAGGTGTCAAAAATATTAAAAAATAGAAAATAAATAATTAAAAATGAAATTTTGAAAAATATTTAGATTTTAAATATCTTCATTTTCTAAGAAAAGATAATTTAATCAATTTATTAATTACAATCCTAAACTTTCCTATGTTTTAAAAATAAATTTGGTCACACCGAGAATAAGGACTTCGTTTGGAAGAAAACACAAGTCACGCACCATTTAACGTGTTCCAAATTGTTATCCAACTCCTTCAACTAGTGTGAAATTGGGTTTTTTCAAAATTTAATTTAGATGAAATTCATAAAACAGATTAGATTTAAATTCAAATTAATTTGAGTTAATTTTTTTAAATTCAATTTCAACTAGAATATCATTTAATGATTTTTTTTTCATGTTCACGAAATATTAAAATGTTTGTGTTAATTAAATGAATTATGTTTGTAGAATCACATTATACATAAATGATGGGAGAAATTATTAAGACACGGTTAATATTTCCTGTAATTCAAAATAAATAATTTTTGTTTATATTCTAAATTAATAAGTAATTAAATAAAATTATCAATTATATTTTTTAATTAGGAAAGACCATTGATTAAAATATATTATGAGAATTCTAACAAAAAGTATATTTTTTAATAATTTTTAATTAATTTAATCCTCTTTTAATTATGCTTATGAATATGGGAAAATGGACTTACTAATGAAGAAGGATGTGAAAAACACAAAAATTGAATAAATTTAACTATGAAAATATAAAGCATTTATTTTTTGAATAAAAATATTTTTTTTCAAAAAAATACGAATAAAGTCATCAAATCTGAAAGAAAAAAAACATAATTAAAATAACTATTTAATTATTATAATTTCTAATAATTTTTACTTTTCTTTTTACAATAATAATAATTTAAAAGTAATATTAAAATAAAAATGATTAATTAATAATAAATATATTTTGTATTCATTTTCACCCTCTTTTAATTTAAATAACTTCCTTTTTTATTTTATTTTTCTTTCCTTTTTTTCATTCCTCAAATAATATCATGCATCGAACAAGTGCTACATAAGTTTATTAGGAGTTTGGGATGTGGAACAACCATTCAACCGTCCTATTATCTATCCCTATATCTTACTTTCACAAATATTACTTCTTTATCCAAGATGCATTCTCTCCCTATTATTTTGTGTCTGTTAACTTTATAATGTTAATATATCCCTTTTAATTATGCTTTGAATATCAGAATATCATTCAAAGTTTGCCTATATCTGAGCCTACATATAACTTCAGCTAAAGATGAATGACTATAAGTGGGCTTCTTCTATTTTAACATATGATATATGAGGGGTGCAGGAAGCAATTGCCTTTAACATATGATGAATCAAATGGGTTGGTTTTTCTTTTATTCAATAGGCTGGCCCAATTTAGATGTTCCTCTTTATTTGTGAGCTTTTTCTTCCAGCACTGTCATAAAATTATTGGATACCTAAGTTTTATTATGGAATAGCTTTTTCGGAATGTTAAAAATATATTAAAAATATCTCACTCGGACATGAAGTAGAGATCTCCAAAAATGTTATGAAAGACATCCTTAATTGTATCCACCATAAGTGTTTTTTACCCAAAAAAAACAATAATATTAAAGTTATTGTCGTTTGATCTACACCAATTCAAGTAGAATCTTTTAAGCAAGTCACATGTTGAAGTTTTTTAGATAAATACAAGGTATTTAAGAAAAAAATCTTCTAAAGTGAACAGTAAATATTCTAATACGGTTTTTTAATGTGTTGGTACATTCTTCTTCTTCGTTTATATGAATCCCTATATTACAAATTTAAATCTTTATCTTTTTAGCGCAAATATATATTTTTATTCTTTTTCGTGTGATCATTAACTATATTATCATTTAAAAAAAATTCTCATATTTAAAAAAATATTTTTTTATTCTATATTTCTTATGTTAATTTTTTTCATTATAAATTTGACTTATATATTTAGTATTTCTTTTCAACTTTTCTTTCAGGTTCACTTTCACCCTTAATTGAAGTTAGTCTTATTTTTCTATTTATTAGTTGAGTTAAATATGTATATTTATCTTTAGTTTCTTCTTTTTTTACATAAATCAAAATAGTGCCCTCATGAAGAAAAATGCAACAATAGAGAACATTTTTTAAGAAAACTAAACATGCGTATGTTTAATCGATTTCATTTAAAATTGTGCTATACACCCAATTTTATAAAAATAAAGTATACATAAAGTTGAAGGGTTTCTGTCATTTGAGGTACAGAAACTGTTAAGATTAATGCCAAAGGTCCTTGCACCATTAACAATTCTTCTTCACATTGTGATTATATATATAAAGCATATCTTAAAACTATATCAGTGTATGATATAAAAGAACGAACATGTACATATCAAAGAATGGAAAGAATACATGGGTTAGAAAAACAAAAACAATAGTACTTGAAATAAAGAGTAGTCATCATCATCATCATCATCATCCAGGTGAAAAGGATCAAACGAAGGAATCGACTTTGGGTGCTTTGTCGCCAAACAATAACTTCAAGTCATTCTGCAGAGGGGTCAAGTTCAAGTCCAAGCAAATAACCCTCCTACTATTCGACCTTTTCAGAATCGGGACTTTTACCACAACCTGGTTTATTGAAGAAAACCCTTCGTTTAGGGCAACTCGGTGCCTTTTCATGTGTCCTCCCAGTGCCTGACCCAGAGAGAATTCTTGACCACAAATGGAGCACTCGTGCTTTTTGGGCTTATTTCCCTTCTCCTCTTCTTTCACCTCTTGTTTGGGAGTTTTGTGGCTGGCCCTGTGGCCACCAAGGGCTTGAAACGAAGAGAACTTGCGGTTGCAGGTTCTGCATTCAAATTCCACAGGGCCTAAAAGTTTCTGGGGTTTGATTTCTCTGGGATGGGAGAGTAGCATTAAACAATTTGCCAAATCTACGCTCTCTTCTCTCACTCTCTTCATAGCCACTACTCACGTAGAATTAGTATGAAACAATGAAACGTAATTAACTAAGAGAGTGAAATATGAGAAAGAAGGGGTTGAAATTGAGTTTGAGATGTGAATGATGGTAACTTAGGGCATAAGATTGGTATTTATAGGCCGTTTGAGACAAAGTCAAGGTATTTGACTGGTTTAAACAAATAAACCATTTGTTGGAGGCTAATTTTGTTTAACCATAATCATTAACGAACCCTTCAAACCTGTTGAAACTTAGAAAGTAAAAGTGTTATTAAGGGTTGTTGGCCTATCTGACTTGGTATCTCCTAAACGACCAGATCGCTTACTTCATAAGTTTCAACATTAAACAACTTTGTTAAGAATGTGTTATTGAATTAAGAAAAAAAGTGTAATGGTCATATACTACGCATTTTACACACACTGGTTTATTATTTTAACTGTATGAGAAGCTGCGCAGTGACAAAGTCGTGTGCGGCGAGCTACTCATCCGAAGAAGGAAGTGGTTCTTCTTTGAAACTTGGAACGAAATTGATAAAACGATATTCTTCTTTCTGTGCATTCATACTACGAAAATAAGCAATACCAAAAGTAAAATGCCTCTGTTATGAAATAACGAGGAAACTAAAAATTGAAAAAAGAAGGATTAAAATTGTATTTTAGTCTAATTACTTTTATAGATAATTTTTTTTATTATATAAAGAGATGAGTATTTTGGAATGTGATGAATAAAGATTTTATATTTTTTTTTTCTCATTACTACACCACAGTCCAAGTGGTCAAACTCCATTTTTTCCTATCAAAGATCAAATCGAAGACAAAATAAATGAAATTGAACAAGCCCAAACCGGTTTTCATTACAGATTTTAAATTCGGTCTTAGTTTTTATTTTATCTAAAACACTAGTTAAAGAATTAAAAAACCATTAGAAATTATTATAATTGCAATCATTATATAATACATTGTTAGTTATCTTAATAAAACACTTTTTCATTGTCTAAGTATATTAGTTAACATTTATCATTTTTTTCTTATAATACTATTTAATAACTAATATTATATATATATATACATTGAACAAAATTATTTCCAAAAGAGGATAATGGGAAAAAATCTACATGTTATATTCAGATTGTTTATTTAAAATTTTATTCTAATGCGTACTCATGCAAAATAATTTTATCCTTTTTATTTTAGGTAGATTTTATTAATATATGTTTAAAATCCATTTGTTATCATGTGATATTACACTATAATAAAATAAACACTTAGTGTTGCCAAATAATTAATGGTGCATTGCAAAAACTTGCGCTAATTAGTCAACAGAATTTTCCGTCCCACATGCAATATGTATTTTAAAATATTCGACAATAATTCAATAATAACTATTTTTAAAGATTGATTCAAAAGTAATGTTACTTAAGTTAACTTTAAGTGACATTGATTAAACCGATATTATATAGTATCGACTAAATTGATTATATATAATATCCATGATGTTGATTGATTATAGTAACATTGACTAATTAGAACGCATGTAGCATTGACTAGATTGATTTTATAAGAAAACAAAATAAACATTTATGTTTGTTTTAACGATGATGATGAGGAAAATTGATAGATAGATAAAGTTTGATATGAAAGAGTAGCTGGTGTGTGTTAAAGTCATGTATAGTGTAAACGTGCAGGGTGGTATTATTTTGGCCGGAGAGTTCTGGGCACAACATTGAGATGCTCTATTCGCATACATGGAGTCGTATTTTTCATAAAATATAAATATTTTATGAAAGAAATAATCAAATTAAAGTTTTCAATTTAGTCTGATTATGGTATATGAGTACATCATATTATATATAAGATAAAAAGATTAAAACCTGGAATAGAAGAAGAGCTTTGATTCATCATCTTGTTGTTTCTGTCCTTTCCTGATTAATGGTCTTTGCAAAGAATGATAGAAAGAAGAGTGTGTACAAACTGTTCCCAAGGCCAGAAGTTTATACAAAGAACTGTCTTCTTTTCTTTATTCTTTAATAGGGTAGAATAAAGACTGACTCTGGGCAGTTGTAGGGACTCTTTTATGCTGACTCAATAAATATTCACATAATATAAACAATATTATTTTATGTAACCAAATAAATAATAACAATCAAATAAATAATAATAATAATGGCTACATAATATTTTGACAAATAAGTTAGTCTAGAAAAATTACTAATTTATGTATGTCCACAAAATAATTAATCCAACAATATCCCACTTGGACAACATAAATTAGATCACAATATTGAAAAATAATGACAACATAAATTAGACCACAATATTGAAAAATAATCTAGAACAACTCACAACATGTGACCACAATAAGATGCCAAAATATTACAACATTCATAACCAAAAGATCCAAAATGAAATATGTAAGTTTCTTATCACTGCAGAAAATCACACTCGAAGGAGTGATGATATCATACAAAAATGAAACACCTAAATTTCAGTGACCTTTATATAAATGTGAAATATACAATTATGTCCCAATCATATGCCCAAGATGCTATATGAGATTAAAACAATCTCACCATAATAATAATTTGAGACTGGATCCAAAATGTCTCAAAGTTACCATAACATCAATTGTGCAAATCATAATAAACAAAATATGACAATACAAAATAGACAATTATATGTCTCAATCATCCGCCCAAGATGCTATATGAGATTAAAACAATCTCACCACAATAACAATTTGAGACTGGGTCCAAAATGTCTCAAAATTATGCCATACATTAATTGCACAAATCAGAATAAACAAAATATGGCAATACAAAATAGACAATTATATGTCTCAATCATCCGCCCAAGATGCTATATGAGAGTAAAACAATCTCACCACAATAACAATTTGAGACTGGGTCTAAAATGTCTCAAAATTATGTCATAAAATTAATTGTGCAAATCAGAATAAACGAAATATGACAATACAAAATAGACAATTATATGTCTCAATCATCCGCCCAAGATGCTATATGAGATTAAAACAATCTCACCACAATAACAATTTGAGACTGGGTCCAAAATGTCTCAAAATTATGGCAAATCAAAATAAACAAAACATGACAATACAAAATACTTGTCGTCACAACAATAAATGATTATTGTCAATCATTTCAATAATACGACAATACAATAAATGAGGTTCAAAAGAGAAGTACATATCCAACAAAGAAAACTCCCACTAAACCAATACATCAAAATACCTCATTATACCTGGGTTACCTGCTCAACAAAGACTTTAACCGTCAATCCCTTAGTTAAGCGATCTGCAATTATAAACTCTATGGCGATATGCTAAAGTATCGTCCAAGCACATTAACAACAAAAACAATATAAAGACGTGTGCAAACTTGAACATACATAAGAGTGTCAATAGCGGAAGCATAAGAAATTTGTGCAATTTCACAATTATTATAAGGACATTGAGATTTAGAAAACTTTTCACCCAATCCTCATAATTAGTTTCGTTCAGCTTGATGAAGAAAACTATTTGCATAGCCAAAGTTGGAATAGAACGTATCAACAATAGCAAAATTAACCCACATATTTTGTTGAGCTTTCAATATCATATTCTTTTAAAGCTAATATCGAGAGGATACTGAAAACCTTAAGAATATAATAAACCATTCATCAAGAATTACGTTAAAAAAAAAAAACAAACCAAAGGGTGAGTTTATTATTAATATAAATCATAATGCAACAATAAGAACAACAATGTTCAACAATAGAATAATGCAGTTAACATAAGTGAGATTAAAATTATGTAAGACATCTAACAATATTCACAAAATTGATATTTCTTCACAATCTGTCCCACAAAGGCAAGGTCTCAATCATGAAAAATATCTAACAACACAAAATTGATATCTTATCACAATCTGTCCCGCGAAGGCGAACTCTCAATCATGAAAAATATCTAACAATACAAAATTGATATCTTATCACAATCCGTCCCGCGAAGGCGAGCTCTCAATCATGAAAATATCCAACAATACAAAATTGATATCTTATCAAAATCCGTCCCGCGAAGGCGAGCTCTCAATCATGAAAAATATCCAACAATAAAAAATTGATGTCTTATCATAATCCGTCCCGTGAAGGCGAGCTCTCAATCATAAAAAATATCCAACAATATTACCAAAATACATCTACATTATAAATGTTCAATAAAATATATAATCAACCATAAACAAAGTATCCAAGACATACTGTACAGACTCGTACTACTCATTATCAAAACATGAAACCTCATACAAACATATCAAATGGCATTAGCAGGTACTCAAGTAGCAACCCATGACTTAATAGTTAGATTCACCCTTCGTCAGTAACACCAGTAAAATATAAATTTCATGTATAAAATATAACCATAAACCCTAAAATATAAAATACATTGTGACTATAATATAAATTACAAGTACTAGTAGAACTCTGTATTTTCTATCTTTACTGATAAGAGGTTTCTAGTGCTAAGGGTTTAAATTTGAGAATATTCTCTTCAATTTTTCAATATCTAAATGATGGTAAGTGCAAGCAAGCACCACAACATATAAACAAAATATAAAATCAAATAAGCCATAATCAAAATATTAAAAAATTAAATCACATGATAATACACTATAAAACCTCGAATAAAATGACAAAGCGCCACCTAAAGAATCATACTCATAAAACAAAATTTAACAAGGATCATAGAAACAATGCAAGGCACACTTCAATCTTCTTTTCATATTTCATTGTTTGCAAATTCTATAATTTTCCTTTGATAGATTTCAATTATATACATTATCTTCACATTAGGGAAAATAAAAGTCACGACATCACAAAACACAAAGATAGAATAAATTGTGCTATAATAAAATTATATATTGCATCATTAAAAAAAATTATAATTTTTATTTCAAATTTAGGTTTCATCAAATTGGGCAAAAAAAATATTGTTAATAGATCATTGTAAATTCAAACAGTACAAATTTGATTAGAAAAATCTCACAGCCATAAACAAAACTAAACCTGGCTCTGATACCAATTGAAAGAAATAATCAAATTAGGGTTTTCAATTTAGTCTGATTATGGCATATGAGTACATCATATTATATATAAGATAAAAAGATTAAAACCTGGAATAGAAGAAGAGCTTTGATTCATCATCTTATTGTTTCTGTCATTTCCTGATTAATGGTCTCTGCAAAGAATGAGAGAGAGAAGAGTGTGTACAAACTGTTCCCAAGGCCAGAAGCTTATATAGAGAACTGTCTTCTTTATTCTTTAATAGGGTAGAATAAAGACTGACTCTGGGCAGTTGTAGGGACTCTTTTATATATTATTAATTAATAATGGGCTTAGCCCACCTATTATCAGCTGACCCAATAAATATTCACATAATATAAACAATATTATTTTATGTAACCAAATAAATAATAACAATCAAATAAATAATAATAATAATAGCTACATAATATTTTGACAAATAAGTTAATCTAAAAAAATTACTAATTTATGTATGTCCACAAAATAATTAATCCAACATTTTATGCATCTCAATAAGTTGTGTAATTAATAGCCTTCAACAACTTTCTCCGTAATTCTTAATATAATGATTAATCTTAATCTTTTACTACAACAAAAATTAGAATTACTGACCACTATGTTATTATCGAAGTTTAGCAATGAAGATTTTGATAGTCATTGTTAACAGATCAAAGTAATTACTATAAAAATATTAATTATCAAATTATCTATTAGTAAATCAACCATCAAATTATTTAATTTTAATTGTAGAACTTAAACTTAAAATAATTATATAAATAAAAAATATCTTTTCTTTATTTTATCTTTAATTAGGAGAAAACTTTTAATATTTAAATACTATAACTTTATTTGTATACAATTCTACATAAAAGAAGAAATTACATAGAGTATTATAATCTTATAAGCTTTGAGTATTTAACTATTTATCCTTGGATTGTGTGTAAATTTTTTTAAAAATTCTTTACTTTATGAATTTATACATTTGCAAGCTTAAGTTGTGTTTTCTTTTAAGAGTATTTTTTTTATAGAGTTCTTAGTTTGAGAAGGAGATTGAGAAAAATAATCTAGAGAAATTTGTATACTTGATATAATCATCCTATTTTGATTAATAGAATCTTTTAAATAGTTAGCCTAAATGAAACCCGAGTTTGGATGAACTAATATAAATTTTTTGTGTATTATTTCTTTTTGCCCTTTCTAATTGTTTTGTTATGTAAGATAGTTATATATTGATCTGTTCAACAGTTTATTAGACGTTTACTCTATTCATTGTGAAAAAAATCTTAAGTTTCATTTACTCTCTCTTAAAGTGAGTTGTTCCTACAAACTTTGCCTCCTAATTTGACATCAAAATTTTAATCAACTTATTAGAAAATTAATCCTTCTTTATGATCATAAAATTTGTAGTTGTGCTAAATTTATAATGATGATATTTGTTATGTTAAATTTGAATCTCTAGATTAAAACTCGTCTATGATCCTTATTTTAAGTAAGAAAAATACAAAGATGATAAGATTAGTATTTACTGACAATAAATTAAATAAATATTAAAAATAAATACATTAATCTCAATTTAGTCAACTCAAATATATAAATTTAAATATTAAAATTAAATAAAATTAGTATTGGTCTTTAGATTATGTTAGTGGCATTTAAGTACTAAATTTAATAAATTAAATTGGAGTTGTTTAAGTTAAATTAATTTAAATAGATATTAAAAATAATTACATTAACTAAATCAATACTAATTTAAATAAATATATATTGAAATTAAATCATATTAATATTCGAAATACACGTTAAATTTAATATAATTGATTTTATTAGTTTTCTATTTCAACTTGAAATTAGAGTTGACTTAGTCTATATGTAATTGTTGATTTTCTTTTTAAAGTCCCTTGATGTTAACCCATAACTAAGTATATTAGTTGCTATCACATTATTTGACCGTTGGAAAACTAAGAATCACGAATACAATATCTTCTTAATACACGTACATTCTTAACACAGTGAAACTAGTTGTCTATTATTCAGATTACTCCTTTTCAACTCATAATTACCACTCCAAGAACCAAAACAAAAACGCTTGTAAACAATAATATAAGCACAAAGAATCCACCATTTTATTACATAAAGAATTCAAAGAATATGAATAATCAATCGTGGGAAAGGAAAAGGAAAAAAAAAAAAAAAAAAGTTTAAAAAAAAGAAAAAAAAAAAAAAAAAAGATTAATCAGAAGGAAGAAGATTTAACTTTAGGGGACACTTTTCCGAACAACAACAAGTTCAAGTCGTTTTCGAGAGGAGTTAAGTTGAGGTCCAAGCAGAAAACCTTAGCATTACACGATCTTTTCATTGTAGAAACTTTGGCAACAACCTCGTTTACAGTTCTGTGTCTGTGTCTTCTCATGTGTCCTCTCAAGGCCTGTCTCAGAGAGAATCCCTCACCACAGATGAAGCACTTGTGCATTTTGGGCTCACTCCGTGCTCCCGGTTTCAGATGTTTTTCCTTCTCTTCAACTTTCACTCTCTTGTGGCTAGCCCTGTGGCCACACAGGGCTTGAAATGAAGAGAACTTGCGGTTGCAGCTGGTGCACTCAAATACTTCTTCAGGGAATGTGGTGGAAACAGTTTTATCTGGTATGGTTGAACTATGTGTCATGTCCCAGCTTTCTAGTGTTGTTCCTTCACTTTCTCTCTGTCTCCTCATAGCTTTCCAGGAAGTTAGATTGATCTCTCAAATGGGTGCTAATTGATGATGGGAAAAAACAATTCTTGGAGATTGTGGAGTTGTGTTGCGAATTGTGATACCCAGAGCGTGAGAATTGGTGTGTGTATATATAGAGAGAGAATACTGAGGACTTTGACTTTGATAACAACATTAACGAGTGAAGTAGAAACACGTAAGCGATGGGAAAGTGATGAGATGCTATAACTAGGAAGCAATCTAGAAAGTAGGTGTGGGGCCAATAATATTCTATGTTCCTTGAAACTTCCAATGGGTACGGAAAAAGGGAAAATTCTTGTGGAACCAACCATGGAAAGCAATTCGAAGAAAAGAGTAGGCAACTTCGGAACAAGGCTTGTTTATGGATGAATTTGACAAAGAATGGTGATACTTTTGACACCATTATTTATTCTTCGCACTATATGTGAGAATGAAGAAGTTTGGTCTCTGTTCAAGATGAATGTGCTGCGTTGACATTTTGGTAGGCTCATCAAGAGTCTTAAACGAGAACAGTAATTATCAGGAGCTCCTACAAACAAACAAAGACATCAAATACACATTCAATATTTTAACAGTGTTTGGATCTATGGATGTAGTGTAGAAGAGAAAGAAGAGAAAAAGGGGTTGAGAAATATGAAATAGTGTTCATATTTGGATGTATGAGTTTGAGAAGAAAAGATGGAAAAAAGAGAGAGAGCGTGAGGGGAGAGATGACCCTCTAATACAAGAAGAGAAGAGGAGAAAGAAGGATGGTGAGTGACATTTTAAGCTTTTGACCTAATATAAGGTGCATATCTGATGTTCTTATGTATATTATGCACCTTATATTTATATTTATGATACATACAATTTTATTATTTAAAGTAATTAATTTTTATTTATAACAATTCAAAAATTCATTAAAATTGTAAAATTAAATTGTTTATTACACAAATTTAAAGATGGTAACATGTTTTTATTATTAGAAATTAACTGTATTTCAAAATTACATACACATTGATGGTATTTCACTAGGCCATGTATCAGTTAATACTGTAGTAAAGAAAAGTATATTGTATTTTTCAGGGCTGAATTAAACTGATCTTAAAATTTTTAATTACTCTACTTAACAGTAGTAATTTTGTTTCCTTGTGAAATGAAGATTAACAAAATAAACTAAAACTATGTAGAAATATAAAATTATATTAAAAATTTAATTATTTTTTAAATTCTTGTATTTTTATGAAATATTATCAACAAAAAATCTAAATATTATTTTCACTTTTATAAACTAAGTATTTTATTTAATCAATTTAAATTTTAATCAATATCCAATTATATTGAAATTATCCTCCTACTTTAATTAAAATTAATTAAATGATTTCATTTATGGTTATTGTTATATTTTAAAATATAAATATATAATTCAGTATATTTATACATAAAACATTTTTAAACCTGTTTGAATTTCAAATTAATTTTCCAATCAATTTTCTAATATATTAATTTAAATACGTAAATATTTTAAAATCATATTAATTAATATGTTAAAATAAATTAGAAAATATTACATTTGTTTCCATACTTGAATTATATTTTTATATTTTATTCTAAATTTTATATATAAAAATTATTCATTTTTAAATACAATTCACACACGTTCTTAAAATAAAAATAAATGCAAAAGCATATTAAGAATCTTTAGTTTTTACAATTTTTGATCTGTTAGAAAATTTCATATAACTTTCTATTCAAATTTGCTTTTTTTTATATTTAAACAATTTCACTTTTTCATTCTTTTTTTTTTTCTTCCATCCTTCCCTATCCTTCCCTTTCTAACTCCACCCCCATCAAAGAAGGCATAAGTGATCATGCCTTTGTTTCATCTTTTAAATGTCAAAATTTACTTGAAATATGAGAAACGCGAGGTTAAGGATTTTCAAGTAATTACATATATATGTAGTTATTTTACTGTATCCGTGTTTACTCTTTATTTTTTTCCTTCTCATCTTAACACTTTCTTTTTTTCTCATCTTAACACTTATTACATGTAAAACTTATCCGGTAAATAAGTCCAAATATAATAATAACAATACTGTCTCAAATCAATTAAAAATGAGCAATACTAAAATAATTATTTTAATTACAAAAAATAACATTTTTATAGTTCTTAACAATTGAAGTGAAAAAAAAGTAGTTTTTTTTTTTTTTTTTTAAAAACAACTTTTT
>Ga0209489_101174_pt1 | contig 53296 bp, 29 predicted proteins | sample SiratrowhiteBW_FD_187527 | JGI IMG/M metagenome (GOLD analysis project Ga0209489, IMG submission 187527) | Root nodule microbial communities of legume samples collected from California, USA - Siratro white BW (SPAdes) (version 2) | ecosystem: Host-associated > Plants > Roots > Nodule | place...
TATATATATATATATATTGAGAGATGTGGACGAAGCCACCTAAGAGAAGACCGAGAAAAGGAATAAACTTTTTTTATCAATTTTAGGTGACTAGCATTTCAATATTTTATTTTTCTCAATACATCTCCTTAATGTATTAAAATAAAAAATAATCTAATACTTGATAATTATTTTTAACTAATTTAATATTTAAATTTTTAATTATGCTTTCATCTTTTTTAAAATTTTATTTTTTTAATAATAATAGAAAATGTTAACAAATATTTTTTAGAATCTATAATTGTAATAAATAATATCATCATACTTAAGCGTAATTTCTTTTTATTTATTTTTCAACAAAAGATAAAGACAAAATACTTTTTTTTTTAAATCATGGAAAACTTAGATTTGTGTATAATACTAGTGCTGTATCTTAATTAAAAATCAAATTTTATTTATATCAAGAAACTAAATTTTATAAATATAAAAAATCAAATTTTATTTTTATCAAGAATTAAATTTTATTTTTGTTAAAAATCAATTCTATATTTATCGAAAAACAAATTTTATCTTTATAAAAAATGAAATTTTATTTATTAAAAATCAATTTTATCTTTATTAAAAATCAAATTTTATCGTTAAAAAAATCAAATACTATCTTTATCAAATATCAAATTCTATTTCTATAAAAAATTTAATTCTATTTTTATAAAAAATTAAAAAATTATCTTTATTAAATGTGAAATTCTATCTTTCTTAATTCTAGCTCTATCCAAAAATCAAATTTTATCTTTATCAAAATTTTATTTCATTTTTTATATTAATTATTTACATATGTTTTTAACAAATTAGAAATATAAATTTTAATTCAAATAATAATTTTATAAGTTATTCTAATTTTTTCTCCAATTTCAATTTTAATATAAAAATACATTACAAAATTAATATAATTTATTCTTCTCCATTTAAATTTATTATAAAAACATAAAATAAAATAATTTATCATTTATTTCCATTATAATTAATTAGTTGAAAATAAGTATAAAATATTTCATTTTATTTTCTTTATATTATTCATTTAAAAATTTAATTCGATTACTTTTGTATTATTTTTATTTAACTTTAAATCAATTAATAATCACAAATGTTATTCTATCTGTTACGGTGTAAAAATTTATTATTTTTTTATTTTAATTTTAAATTGATTAATAATACAAATGTTACTGTTAATAGCTACCGTCACTCTTACGAGTCAAAAAATAGTATAACGAAAATTTTAATCTTAAAACGTTTTATATAATGGGTAAAGAATATTAGATACACCATTTTATTCAACAATAGAGGTAAACAATTTTTATAAACGTCTTTAATATTTATTTTACTTTTTCACTTTATCTATTTTTTTCCTACATATATTTTCCTTTGTTTTTTTGTTTTTTTTTTTTTTAAGAAAGGACCAGTAGGGATGAGAATAAAGCAAACTGAACTTTACATAAAAAAAATCCAACTAGTTTTGAAAAATTAAAACTCGCTTGAGATTATAAGAAATGTATTAAGTTAAAATTTAAAGAGTTAAGTGAGTTAAGAGACTGAATAGACCTTGTCATGAATTACAAACTTAGTAATTATAATAATATTTATTTCATTAATTTCCTGATTTTTATATTTATAATAGGATATTTATTTTAATTCATAAAAACATTAACCATAAAATTATAATATGTATAATATTTTTCATCATATTTAAATAAAATAAACATATGGCCAACTTAATAGATTTTTTCATAACACATGTATAATATTTTAATGTGTTTAATCAAATAATTGTTTTTAAGGTTCAAATTTAATTTTTTTTTTCAAATAAATAAGGTCGAATTAATCATTAAACCTGTGGTCATACACCCTCTAGAAATTACAGGATTATTTCACACCCAAGATGAGCACACATATCGTGGTGTGATGCTCAGAGATCACATTTACCAAGGTTATCTGACGTCTGATGCTCATCTTTCAATATATAACTCAAATTCAATGGCTATTGTGCATGCAATGGAAATTGAATGCAATTACCAAAGTCAATGACCCCTTAGTTATTGTTATTAATGGCCACGATTCAACCAGATAAAAGTACATTTATTGTACACACACTACAATATTTCTATAATAACTTTTATCAGAAAAAAGTGCACTACTATTTAGGACTAATTTAAACTCAACTGTTCATAGAGTATGCGAATTCATCTTCTTTTTTCATACTTTGATTTTGTGTGAAATTTTTTATAAATATCTCCACCTTATCTTGTGTTCTCACGTCTCTTCAATATATTCCACATTTTTGGAAATTACGATTGTAATGAAATTATTCTTGCCATCTCTATTAATATTCCTTTTAATGTTCCTACGTGAGTTTCTCATAATCTTCTTGCCTCTTCAATTTATTCTGAACAAAGTGCGTGTAAAAGTAGTGAAATCTTATCACCCTCAAATGTTGTATGAAGAAGAATCTAAATGAAGAGAGAATGGAGATAAACACAACTCTGATTTTTTTTTTTTTCTTCTCTTTTTATCTTATATATCACCATTATCGTTATATAATACATGGAGAATATTTATCTTTTGAAAAAAAAGTGTATGGAAAATATGAAACTTTTATTTTAGAGGAAGGATGACGCCATCACATTAATACGTCGTCGTGGGGTTTGGCACAGTTTCTTCATCGTAAACGGTTGCTGGGTCCACCAGTCAAAGGGTGTCGGTGGGTTTACGATCAACTTTTCATTACAAAGCTTTCAATTTTTTATTTTATTTTTTTACTTTTGCGAATCTGATTCTTTTTCAAGATTTCCCACAAAATATGAAAGAGAGGAGCTTTTTTTCTTTATCTGGTTTATTTTATGAAAAGTTAAAAGAAAAAAATTATAACGCATGCACTTTAACCGTTATCAGTTACTTGATTTGAAAACCGTCCTAAACTTTATTTATTCGTGTAATGGATTGTGAAATCATTGTTTACAATCACCTACATGATTCGGATATCTAGGACCTTGGTAATCCAAAGTTCCCTACAACTTCATCCATAGATTTTTCATTGATGATTGTGTGAGTGAGAAGAGAAAGAACTTATCAACTTTTTTATAGGAATCAGCATCCTAAACTAGATATAATTTCCTAGGATTTACAATTTCTATCCAACAACAACAAAATAATCATGTGGGAACTCAACTTATACTTGCTTCTGTGTTGTATAGATTGACACTCGATGTAGTTATAAATAGGTAGAAACGTTACTGTCTAGTTTTCTGTATCAATTCTTAGTTTATACATGTTGGAATTTGTAGCATTATTATATATGTACAATATTTAACTGGTACTCAATCTAACTTGGATTCAGTTCAGATATACTTCTCTTATGATTTATGTTTTGCTCTGATTAACTTAGATATGAAGCATTGATTGATACGCCCACCTAATTTCCTCAAATCTCATTCCTTGACCATGAATGCAAGTTTCAGCAATATTAATTATTCCATAACATTATTATCTTCATTGTTGGTAGATATGAACCCACCAATTCGTTGTTTATACGAGTTAAAACAGACAATTAGTATAAACCGTGTTTTAATGTGGAGTTGACTTTGCTTAGCTCTTTCCAGTAGCATTGAATACATACATTAAATATTTATACTTTCCTTAAAAAATATTAATTATCTCTATTTCTTTTAGTGCCGTTTAAATTTTTTGAAGAAACTAGATGATGCAATGCTCTATTTTTCTTTAATAATTATATGATTTTATTTTCCTTACAAAATATTAGCATTGTCTTGAACTTTAAAAGTAACCGTTAAATAGAATATAATCTTTAAAATAATAAATTTAAAAATGAGAGATGTAATTATGGTAGCATTGCAAAAGTTGCTAGGATTTGGTGATGTAAGAGGCCATAAAAGTCCCCTCCACATGAAAACAAGAGGAAGTTACAGCAGTCTCGAAGCAGGAAACCCAGATTAAATGACCCTCCCCCACACCACAACTCAACTCAACTCAACTCAAGCACCCTCGTTTATGTGAATAACGATAATAAAGTTAGTGGGAAAATGTGAAAAATTGGGTTGGTGTTGTGGGTATTGTGAAGACAAGTGGAATTTAGTTACAGAGAGCAGAGAGAGTCTGGGAAGAAAACCCAAGTGATGGAGGCTTATTGAGTTTTAACTTTTACCCAAACGGATAAGGCTACAGGATTGTAATTACCATATCCACAAAGAAACAGTAACAAGGCTAACGGAGTTATACCAGATTCTCCATTATATTACATGCAACTCCTCTCTCCCTCAATTATAAAACCCCCAACACTCTCCCAAACCACACAACACAAAACTAAACAACACACACACTCTCTTCCAACATGGACTCTCTCTCTGCCACCAAACACAACAACAATCTCGCCAAGCCTTCCTCCCTCCACATGGAGGCTCCGCCGCCGGATCCCAGTCCTCTCCGCAAGATCATGGTTGTGGCGTCCATCGCCGCCGGGGTGCAGTTCGGCTGGGCCCTACAGCTCTCCCTCCTCACCCCCTACGTCCAGCTGTTGGGAATTCCCCACACTTGGGCCGCCTTCATCTGGCTCTGCGGCCCAATCTCCGGCATGCTGGTCCAGCCCATCGTCGGCTACCACAGCGACCGCTGCACTTCCCGCTTCGGCCGCCGCCGCCCCTTCATCGCCGCCGGAGCCCTGGCCGTTGCCATCGCCGTCTTTCTCATAGGCTACGCCGCCGACCTCGGCCACTTATTCGGTGACTCCCTCGCCAAGAAAACCCGCCCACGCGCCATCGCCATCTTCGTGGTCGGCTTCTGGATCCTGGACGTGGCCAACAACATGCTCCAGGGCCCCTGCCGTGCCCTCCTCGCCGACCTCGCCGCCGGCGACCACCGCAAGACGCGCAACGCCAACGCCTTCTTCTCCTTCTTCATGGCCGTGGGCAACGTGCTTGGCTACGCCGCGGGGTCCTACAGCGGCCTCCACCACGTCTTCCCCTTCACGAAGACCAAAGCCTGCGACGTCTACTGCGCGAACCTCAAAAGCTGCTTCTTCCTCTCCATCGCGCTCCTCCTCACTCTGGCCACCATCGCCCTCACTTACGTGAAGGAGAAAACGGTGTCATCGGAAAAAAACAGCGCGAACGTTGCGGAAGAGGATGGGTCCCACGGGGGCATGCCCTGTTTCGGGCAGTTATTCGGTGCGTTTCGGGAACTGAAGCGTCCCATGTGGATCCTTCTCTTGGTGACGTGTCTCAACTGGATTGCGTGGTTCCCCTTCCTTCTCTTCGACACCGACTGGATGGGCCGTGAGGTCTACGGCGGAACCGTCGGAGAAGGAAAGGCCTACGATAGAGGTGTGCGCGCCGGTGCCTTGGGTCTCATGCTGAACTCTCTCGTCCTCGGAGCCACCTCCCTGGGGGTCGAAGTCCTCGCGCGTGGAGTTGGCGGCGTCAAGAGGCTCTGGGGAATCGTCAACTTCCTGCTCGCTGTTTGTTTGGCCATGACGGTTCTGGTCACCAAGATGGCCGAACATTCTCGCCAGTACACTCTCCTCCCCAACGGCCACCACGAACCCCTGCCTCCTCCCTCCGGCGTCAAAGCCGGCGCCTTGGCTCTCTTTTCCGTCCTCGGAATCCCTCTCGCGGTAACCCTCATTACCTAACTTCAACTTCCTCTCATGTTTTTTGAAAAGTTTCTAAAATTAATCAGCGCAGGGAGAATAAAGTAGGAATAATTTCCCTATTGCAGCAAATTCACGAGCAAAACTTAAAATAGTTTTTTCCACCGGCTTCCGTTTGTTTATTTTTTAAATTTTAGAAGGGGGTTGGAATCTCGCCATGCCATGCATGAAGGAGTTATGTGAAGTGAATTATTTACGATCTCTCAAGTTTTTTTTTTTTTTTTGAAATATTTTTGGTGGGAGATAGTGCAGGGAGGCCTTTGGGGCCCGCCTTGTGAATACAAAACGGGGCTATCGAATTTTTTTACGTCGACAAAATATATTTGGACTATACCTGGATATAAAAATTGTGTGCTTGGCTGTTGTTTTTTGTTTCAGCTGCAAAAGACAATACTCAAATTGTTTTCGAGTATTTTTTGATTGCGATTGCCACTTTGATTCATTACAAATGTTAGATACCTTCCCTCTCGTGACTAGTAAATAATTTTGGCATAAAGATGCTGAGGGAGGAGCTATTATGAAATAAAAATATGATAAAAGTCTTAAAAAATAATGTTATAAAAGTACTGCTACTTTTATTATTATTTTAATAAACAATAAATGAGTGATATCATGATTTTAGTTATCCAAAGTTTAAGGTCCCTGTTTATATCGTGATTGTATTTAATGCATTTAGCTATTGCGTTGTAACTTGCAATAGCTTTTCCGTGATGCTCTTTGTACAAGGAAGCTTTTTTACTTCTCTTTATCTATCCATTTAACAAGTTTGTTTGTGCATGTGTTCAGATTACTTACAGCATACCCTTTGCTCTGGCGTCAATATTCTCCACCACCTCAGGGGCAGGCCAAGGTAAACCACAACCGTAATCCACCTAGTTAAGCAGTTTCAGTAAATTATTAGTTAATGCTTAACGTCTTGTGTTGCGTTCAAATTTCAGGGTTATCTCTGGGAGTCCTCAATCTTGCAATCGTCATACCACAGGTTATAATTAATTCATTTCATCTTCCTCCATTCTATTCTGAATTACCTTATACCATTACTAACTATGACCTGTATGTATGTGTATAGATGGTGGTGTCTGTGATAAGTGGACCATGGGATGCTCTATTTGGCGGAGGCAACTTGCCGGCGTTCGTGGTGGGTGCCGTGGCGGCTGCCGCCAGTGGCACTTTATCCATAATCCTGCTGCCATCTCCACCGCCGGATTTGGCCAAAGCTGCAACCGCTGCCGGAGGAGGGTTCCATTAATGAGTTGATGATGACCTTTTTTCTTTTTTGTCTAAGTCTTTTAATATGGAAAAAAAGGAGCACGGTTTTTTTTTGTTTGAAGCCGTCAGTATAAGGCTTTTAGGTCCGAAGAAATGCTACAATTGCCATTTTGGTGGCATGAATGACTAATAACAGTCATTTTAATTGTAAAGTTTGAGTGGCTGTACATAACCCTGTTGAAGCAGGACCCAGCCCTGTCCTTATTTATAGTTTTAGTTGCTAATTGTGGGTTCTCAGGGGAATGTAGTGATTCATGTTACCATGCATGGATTTTAATCCACTAATAACATATATGTGGCCTGGTTTCGACCAGACCAGACTACACTACTTTCCTCTCCCCCACTTCTTTTCCATTGTCTTCTTCTCCTAGTTACTACTACTATAATAATAACATTCTCTCTTATCTCCATCACAACCCTTGTGTTTCTCTCACAATCTCTTTCTTTTTATTTTCCTTCAATTTTTATAAATAACACTGCACCTATTTTATGCCTAATTAACAACTTGTGCACAACTTGCTATCAATATTATTTCTGCCCTGTGTTCCTTTATTCCCCTTCCCACTAACTTGTGAATTTTTTTGATGTATGATTGAACAAAAATACCAGTTCTAGCCCTATGCAAGAGGAATTATTCCTGAATTTTGTTCAAAAGTTAAGATCTATCAGTTAAGCTTGTTATTGTGGAAATTCTTACTAGGACTGGTACCGGCAATTTTTACACCAATTAATTTCGCTCATCTCAATTACCCATGGATAAAACAAATTCTTAGGAAACTAATCAACTCGCAGGCTTCTTGATTACCAGTTATGGGATAAGCTTCTAAAAATAAATTGTGGAGGCAAACATTCTAACTTAGTCTGTAAATACACTTATTTTCCAAAATCTTGTGGTTTTGGCATTTGAGAACACATCTAGCTGTCTCACTTGAAATTACTTGATTACAACTTGGAGCTTATGAGAATCACTACCATGTTTTTTTGTTGGGGGGACGTAGCAAAGGGCCAACCACTACCACATTAATTTTGTTTTAGCAGCAGCGTTCAAGTTGCTAAATTAGGTTTGATGATTGGTTAGAATAAACAAAATTGTTAACGAAGCAACACTTAAAATAAAGGTTTCTACTTCCATGTCACGGCAAGTGACGATGGATGAACTTGACAGAAGAAGAGAGATTAACGAATCTTTCTCCAACACACACATATTACTCCGACATAGTAATCGATGTTGGTTTCACTCATTATGCTGCTGAGATCACTTCACTCCACCTTCCGTAAAATCGTTGCTTATATTTTTCCATGATCACTTTTTCTGTTTATGAAACTCACCATAAGAAAACTATTGATAAATCTGATACAAATAACAGGTTTCTTATCATCACTTTCCAGCATTCAATAAATGAAATTTGCTTAACTCTTTACTGTCAGTTAAAATATTTAAATCTGATTTTTTATTACTTTAATCTAGAAAGTTAGTGCATTAATAATACTTGTCTTCACGCACACTTTATGAAAACTAACTCCCTCTGCCAAATTAAGGTAATAATTCTATTCAATGCATATATACAAACAATAAATACTTTCATTTTTAGCTTACTTCAATTTAGTGATTAAGTTTAAAATAAACTAGTATTGCATCTTCCTACACTTCCATCCTAATTTATTCATATCTGTTTTAGTGGCTTTTGTTTTCATAATTGTCATTTTTTTTATTATATTAATTGTTATAATAAGTTACGAATTCGTTTAACACAATCATATTAGAATTGACCATCTTGTGTAACTTTTTAAAAATGTAATAGTAGTTCAGCATTCTCATTCATTCGTTGATTTCGTGGCATTGACCATCTTGCACTGATTTAAATTTAAACTAAATCCATGCATGTAATAATATAATTTGATTCTTGTATAGAAAGGATAAAAGGTAGGAGATAAAATATTTTGTATGACATTAACTCGTTGCTGAAAAAGTTAACTTTTAAGTCTAGATAGGATCTTACACACGATGTCAAATATTTAAATACTACACAATTTATAACCACATCTACCAAAAGAGCCAGCGTCACAACATTGTGGTCCCAAAAGTTACATTAGTGGATTTTATTTCAAACATAAAAGTATATTGGAAATAATAAGTTAAAATGTTAATGTCTTTGCTAGAAATGAAAGTAAAAAAAAAGTGAAAAATGAATAGATCTTGCCTTTTCTTTTTTCTAAAACTGATCCCAGAAAAAAGGAAGTAGCTATGTATGTGTCTTGAAAGTTCTCAACGTCTCACCGTTGTAAATTGCAAAAGAGTGTGACACTTTATTTTTGTGTAACTATTGTGAATGACCTACCAAATTAAGGTGAACCCATTCAATAGCATCTGATTCCATTTTCAACTCTTCTTTGTTGCTCAATTTCTTCCACCCCTCCTTTTCCAATAAATCCACATATTTCAGGGTTTATTGTAAAGAAATAATTATCCACTTTTATTCATTTTGAGAAATTTTTTTCATGAGTAAGTGTTTTTTTTTTTTTTTTGTACATGTAATCTCAACCAAATATGATATGATTGTAAACCACAGTTTTTATATATAACCTTTTTAGACTAGTATAGTACTTAAACATCATATTAGTTATTTAATCTAATATTTTCCTAATTATATTTGGTAAAAATACTACTGTAGATAAACTTCACGTACTATATTAACATTTTTAAAAATCAATGCTACTATAGACAAATATTAACATAATATTGTAAGATTTTTTTTTTTTTAATGGTACGTATAGATAAAACTAACTCATTAAATAATATTACTTTTAAACAATGTTACCAACCATTTTCTTTAAAATTGTTAATATTTTCATTAATCAAAATTCAATGTTTTTTTCTTAAAATTTTTGTATTGCAATTTTTACTTGAAAACTAATAAAACAAAATAGATACATATAAAATGTTAAATTTCTACTATTATTGTTGCAAACCTTTTTAAAAAAATCTGTAATTTTTTATATGAGTTGAAAAAACACTTAAAAGTTTCTTATTATTTTTTTTGTAAGTAAACTTCGAAACACGTTACATAAATCTACAAAACCTGCTCGATTTTTATATTTGTAAAATATCTACAAATTGTTTTTTTATTAAATTTTAAAAGTAAATATATTGCATCACACTTTCATTGAAAACATAAATCTCAAAATCTCCTCAAACACAATCCCTTCAACGGTGAGACTGCGATTTTGGCACATTAACTCAGTAACTTCAGTGTGATTATGCAGCAACTCAGTGGTGACGCTGCAACACTTTGTCATCAGTCTATTTAAAAGTGTAAGTTATTTTATGATGAAAGAATTAGCACTACTTTGGTTTGACTTCTATTTGATATTTCTAGTTTTATCTATGATTCTTATTAATATTAATATTTTATTATTAATGATTTCATTTAATATTTATTCTTATGAAAATTACTTTTATTAGTTATTAGCTTTAAATAATATTTTTATTAATTATATTAAATAGATTAATTATTAATTATATCAAATAAAAAATTGTTAATTATGTTTAATTAAATAAAAGAAATTAATTTAAAAAATATTTTAAATATTAAGAAATATTACAAATGTATTAATTGAATAAATATATTTATTTTTATTTAATAATAATTATTATAACTCGTAAATATATCTGGTATCAATTTTAATAGTATTCATAATTTTAAATTAAATAGTTATTAATAAAAATAATTATTCTTTTCATTTATAACGAAATAATACGTTATTAATATATTTTCTCCAACAATAAATAAAGATCTTAGCAAACGTAGTGTTTGTGAATTGTTTCTAGTTTCAAGTTTAGTATTGGTCTGGGCCATATCTTCTAATTCTTTTTTCCATCAACAATGGGCTAAGATAAGGTTTATTATCTAGATTTTTCTTCCTGCACCTCCCTAACATTTTATAATCAATTAAAAATAATATTTTGAAACACATAAATCGAGAAATTTCTATCAAAAATAGATTTTTGATTATGTAATTTAAAATATACATATTTAAGATCACCTAATCTAAAATTATATCCTAGATTCTGATAATTCAATAATTATATAATTCTGTTATACTAACACAATTTAGAATATTATTCTAAAATATCTGATCGGAAATTATATTTTAGATTGTGTAATCTTATTTTTGGTTATGCAATCTAAAATAATGTTCAAGATTACTTTTAAATTATGGATCTTAAAATTATGTTTTAAATTATATAATTTAAAATATATATTACGACAAAGACATTTATATTATGAGTGTAGGAGAAGAAAATATGGAAGAGGGGGAAGAAATAGGCATATTTACTGTATGAGTTATCATGAGTTTCATTTCTTACCTCACATTATTTTTTGGGATGTTGTTTTATTGCTAATGTTTTCCCATTAGAGAGCATTATACATAATAGTTAGTAAATTGAAGTTATTGTTACAATTTTACAGCTAATTATAAAATTAGTTTATTATGTAATTACTCTCTCCAAATAGTAAACCAAATAGTTTACTAAACTGGTTGTAATTAATTCGATTTTTTTTTTAACCTTAGCCTTAAAAAAGCTGGTTGTTCGCTTCGTTCCCTTCAAATATATTATTATTATTATTATTATTATTATTATTATTATTATTATTATTATTATTATTATTATTATTATTCCAGTGAAGTTCTAAGTGATATAAAGTATTTCCATAATACATATTTGGGTTTATAACTTTTTTTTTTAAATTTGTTGAAATTTTGTTTTAATCTGAGGTGACTCACTGATAAAGTAGTAATAGTTAATTTATATATTTTTTTAAATGATATGGATCCTATATGGTGTAAAAACTTGTGTCTAATCATTAGTTATTATTTTGGTATCTCATTCCATCAAGTCGATTTAACTTTTGTTTAGCATCAAATCAGTGCTTTTTCCTTAGTGATGGGTGTAAAAAAAGTTAACCTCCGTTCAATACTTATCCTTTGGGCTTGTGGTGGTATTATGAGAATCTCATATTGAAATGTCTTTTTTGGAATTGATTCTATTTACATCATAATTTTCATTAATCTTATGAAAAAAATATTCTGATATGTTAGAGATTACAATACAACTCTTATTTTTAAGGTTAAGAAAATATTCTAATTGTATGAATAAGAGAATTTGTAGTTTGTTTGATCAAATTTCTTGTCCCAGTCTTAAAAGGATTGATTCAATTATTGAATTCAGATATGATTTCCAATGTGGTAAGAATCTATACATTTGAATACGAAACACAATGAGACCAAAAGTTCCTCATGAGATCTAAGTCAAATTTGATCCTGACAAGAATATAGTTATTAAATGTCAAGTGACAATAATTCTTAAAGATGTAGTTGTATATTGTATTTATCTTCATGTATTTATCTTCAAGTTAGGATTAGTCTCAATTTTAAATTTTGTAATTGATGTTTTTTGAAATTTATTTTTCACGTGAATTGATTAATGTATACACGAATTAGAATATAATAAAATTGTCCGAGTGGATGATAAAATATAATATAAAAATGAGGAGGTTCAAATGACATAAAAAAGTACTAAAACTCAAGACAGGTGAATCAACAAAGTATATCTCGAAATTTACTTAAAAATACACAACTACCTTGAAAAAAGACTAATTTGAGAAAATACAAAACTGCATTGAGATAAAACTAATTCGAAAATATCTAAGAATCAAATATTGATGAAGCAATTAAATAAAATGGTATAAGCTTACATTTCCAAAACACCTACATGTAATGAGTATGAACAGAATAAATTGTCTTAGAATGTAATTTTTAAATTTTTTTCCCTTATCTTTCTTTATTTAAGTTTCTTTATTTTCTTTTAACTTTCTTTCCATTTATTGTTCATAAATTTTCTTTAAATAGTTATATTACTGAGAAATATCATGTTTATTATACTAAGTGAAGTTATTCAGGTTATAAAAAAGTTAAAGGAGTTGAAATGAAATTTTGTATCTGCATATTAATTACTGTCAACTTGTTCTTATCGGTATAATGATAATTATTGCTTATTTGAATCCAATATTTATATTATTTTAAAAATCATCATTTAATAATACTTATTGAATTAATTATGAGTTTAAAATGAAGTTATTATTAATGATGGTTAAGAATCCACTTTTCACCTTAAATAAGAAATTAATATTTTTATTTTGCCTTTAGACAACTGAGGTTTAGACAATTTTAATTTAGTAATCATATGATTATTAAGAAATAGTAGTGCGCATGTTGTCACGGCTTGATGAATATGACTATTAATACAAATATTAAGATTAAATATATCCTAACATTTTATTTTAAAAGTTAAAAATATTTTAGTAGTAGAATAAATCATAATATAATAAGTAAAGTAAAAAATCTCTAAAAATATTGAAGAAATTACCTTATATTAGATAAGATATTATATATAATGTAACAGATTTTTAAATTAGTTAACATATCAAATGATTTTAATTAGTTACCACATCAAATGATTCTAAAAATTAACATGTTTTTTCAGCTTGTGAAAGTTAATTTTTCATACTAGAATGTTTATGAAAAATACTTAGATTAGCATTGCTCTTAAAAACTATTGACAGTGTTTGTTTTTAAAAGGTAAACCAATCAGAAGAAACCCACTTTTCCAATTTAAATTACGGAAAAACTAAGATTTTCTTTTGATAAAGTACAATGATTCTGAGAATTTCATAATAATAGTGTCACTCTCAAAGAAATTTTTCTTATATCAATTCACAGACCATGGATTAATCCCTCTCACCCATTTCTGAGTGCAAATGAAAATAAAAAATTCATCCCAAAAGGACCCAAACGAGTTTGAAAAGTAGTATAATACTATTACCACAACGACTGAAAAACTTACCAAACTGATTCATAGAAACGTGAGACTTAAAGAAGAAGAAGAAGAAACAACTGATATGTGATCGTTTACTGCGACCCAGTCATTCCCATGTCTTCTCTCTCTCCAAAAGAGGGATAGAACCACCATGCCAGTCCCTCCCAAACCCATCAACACCTTCACCATAACCATCATGCTCACCTTCACCTTTTTCCTTCTCTTCTTCTCCGGCTTCCTCCGATTCCCCTCCGCCTCCTCCTCTTTCCCTCCCCTCAGCCGCCCCATCACGCCGCAGGCTGCTCAACCCTTCACTGATCTGGTGGGGGCCTTCAGGAAATGGGACTCGCAAGTGGGTTGCGCTCGCTTCAAAGAGAAACCAACCGGGGTGCCCTTAAACCAGTCAAAGGTCGCATCTTTGCAGGAGATTGGAAGTTGTGCGGGGTTGAAGCTGAACCATGTTAGTGTCTTGGTTGAAGGGTGGACTTGGATTCCTGATAACTTGGATAACTTGTATTCGTGCTCTTGTGGGTTGAGCTGCTTGTGGACCAAATCGCCTGTTCTCGCTGACAAGCCTGATGCCTTGCTGTTTGAAACGACCACGCCTCCGCTTCAGGTGGGTTTTGCTTCTAATGGTTGTTTGGAATGGGTAGGAATGCGAATGGATGTGCTAGTTTTGTTTGCAAAATCGCATTTTGATTGGAAATTGATAATGTATTAAGGACATGAATGGTGTTTTATCTGGGGTTGAGTCATCTGGGTGATAATACCCTGCATTGCTGAGAGTTTGATTTATGATCCCTGCTTTGTGGTTGTCTCTTTTGAAGCTTGGTTGGTTGTCATTTATTATTTCAGTTTTCACGACTGGATCAAGATAGGGATAATTTCCTATGATCTATCTTGGATAGCTGTTGAAGACTCGATATTGGAGTAGATCTGTGACATATGGTGTGTTAATATGCTAGCATTGAAGGAGATGTTCACAAATCACGATTGAATTTGTTAGCTTCGCAAGCCCCATTTACTGTCACTATTTTTTTGAAAAAACAACTAAATTGATCTGATTTTTAGATAGTTATGAGAACATATGAGGAACAGTAGTTCATTCTTATTAATAGGAGGAAACGATTATATTACAACTACAACTCATTATGAGGTGAAATATATTGCATTGGTGTTTGGTGCAGTAGTGGGAGTCATGGGAAGGTGTGCAAAGGAATAAGGATATTTATCCTTTTCAGGAGATACCAAAACCATGTTTAGGACTTTTTCCCCCCATTTTAATCTTTGGTCGATAACTAGAAGGAAATAACATTGCAATTTGAAAGGTTATTTTCTTAGTTGTGCCTTCGCACCTTGGAAGGCAGATTATTTTACTAAGCCTGTTTGTTTTGGTATTAGAATATTAAGTCTGGCACTTCCCAATGAAAATCTATGACTGAGAATCTGAGATTAATCAAAACACACATTCCAATGATGTTCACTGATTCAAAATTATTTCTATCAAAATCAGCTCTACCCTACTTTAAAACAAACAAGCCTAGGCATTTCTGTTATCAGCTTTTCTAAGCAGTGTTATCTAGAAGTATGATGTGGTCTTTGTGTGAAGATTAGGTTAATAGATCTTGAATTTGAGATTTTGTGTGAAGCATCAAAAACTGAGTTAAAGTCCTTTTTTATTGAACTTAAGCTAGTCGTAGCATACAATAGATATATGGCAAAATGATTTCATGATAAGAACTATTTGCTAAAGTAGGATCTGGGGAAGTCATTTATTCATCATGATTTCGTGCAGTTGTTCTAGAAAGTTTTGTAATTGTTTGCTATGTGTTGGAGTGCATTTTATTTAGGAATGCTGGATAGAGGTAAAAGCAGCTAATAATAGCAAAGTAGCTATTTTTCTTTTAAGCAAAACGGCTACATTTCCATTTTTGTTCCTTTGTGTCTCTACCATTCTGGGGTTAATAATAGCAAGAAGAAGTTCTTCTTGGTTCCTTGCACAACTTAACTAACTGCAACTATAGCTGATGAAAAATTCTTTTGGTGATTATATTTCCCTTTTCTATTTGGGCTGTGGCTGGGTCCATTTTTCTTCAATATTTTTAACTGTGAGCCTGGTTTTAACTTATTGTTCTGTTCTCAGGGATCGGATTTAAGTAAGTCAACAACTAAAATGCCTTTTGGTTGAGTTGTTTTCAAAGTATTTAATTCATGAAACGTGATCCTTCCGTCTCAAAATACAAAATATAAACAAAACATAATAAACAGGAAACCAGGCATAATTTATTTGGTGGTATGAATGTGATAATTATCTACACTGCCATATATAAATGAAGTCATGTATTCCTTTGAGCCTTTAGGTGTTTAAAATCTGGTTAAAACATGCTTACAGTTTCAACTATCTTTTCTGAGTTCATTAGCTTGATACAATTATCTTTGTAGGAGATTTCAATAAACACCTTTTTAAGCAGTTCAAAATCACACCAGGAAACCATCTCCTTACTTTTGTAGTGAAGGGTGCTTCTATTGTCTACCGTTTCTTGCCCAAATGCTTCTCATGCGTGGTTGTCTTGCATGTTTTTTAGGATTTTTTTGGCTGAGATAATATATACTTCGATATTGCATATTGCTCACTTTGTTACGGTTTCTTTTTCATTTCAGAGACGCATGGGAGAACCACTTCGTGTATATATGGATCTTGAAGCTGGCCGACGTAGATCAGGTCAAGAGGATATATATATCAGTTATCATGCTGAGGATGATGTACAATCAACCTATGCTGGAGCACTCTTCCACAGTGGTCGAAACTATCACGTCTCCAGTGATAAAAACAGTGTAAGTAATTGATCAAGAATATATTAATAAATGACAGATAACAAAAGATGGATTCATAGCAACATAACCCCATTTACCCTTTGCAGGATATACTTGTTTATTGGTCTTCATCACGGTGTCTTTCTCAAAGGAATGAACTTGCCAAGAAACTCCTGAGCTTACTGCCGCATCATTCATTTGGCAAGTGCCTAAACAATGTTGGTGGTCTAGACGCAGCTCTTTCGCTTTATCCCGAATGCGCAAATGATGCCAATGTTACCCCAAAATGGTGGGATCATTTACATTGTGCCATGTCCCACTACAAGTTCGTTCTTGCCATTGAGAACACTTTTACAGAGAGTTATGTAACAGAGAAGTTATTCTATGCCTTGGACTCTGGTGCAGTTCCAATCTATTTTGGTGCACCAAATGTCATGGATTTCGTTCCTCCACATTCAATCATAGATGGTAGAAAATTCAACTCGTTGGAAGAGTTGGCCTCGTATGTGAAGGCAGTTGCTAACGACCCAGTAGCCTATGCAGAATACCATGCATGGAGAAGGTGTGGTGTGCTGGGAAACTATGGAAAAACCCGAGCCATGAGCCTTGACACATTGCCTTGCCGATTGTGTGAGGTTGTTAGCAGAAGAGGTGGAAGAAATGCAAGAAGATAGGTTAAGTTTTTGGCTCTGCTTGAGAGAAATACATGCATTGGATTTAGGCTTGCGACCTGTATAGAGGCACATTGCTTGTTTCTCTGAGCTGAGTAACATGATCATTAAAAATAGTATATGAATCATATTCCATTTGTTTTATTTTTTATTTTCCTTCCACCTTTTCTTACAGATAGAAAGTCGTTGATGCCACCACCTAGCTTACACTGCAGTGAAGGGTTTTTGTTAATGTATACTTTTTTAGAAAGTCGTGCATATGCGAACTTGCGATGGCAATACCACTCGTCGTATATAAAAGAAAATGTATTTTTCTTAAAAATAAAATATACCAAAAGATAATTTTTGAATAACCTTCTAATAAATATAAAAAATATTACAACACAATCAACAATTTTGTTTCAAAACAAAAAAATTGATAGCCTTTAAATTAATTTTAGAAAAAAAAAAAAAAAAAGAGAGAGAGAGGACATGACAAGGAAGATAGTTGAAAAAGTAGTGAATAAGGCACCCGAACGCATGCCATTATAGAGCAGCGGGAAGGGAAGGAGAAGTGGTTTAAGAGTATTTAAACATACGAAAGGCCATTTGATGAGAGTGACTTTGAAAAGTGCCGCAAGGATTCTTGTGGCGCATCCCGTATCCAATTTGAGTGTGAGGGGTTTTTCATTCTCACAGTTTCACACATTAACACCAACCGTTGTTCTTCCTCTCCACTCTCACCGTCCCGCCAAAACCCTCGTTCGAATCGCTACCCCGTCGTTTCGCACTTGCGGTTGCGCACCAATGTCTACGTTTCAGGTCCGTGACAGAATCGACCTCTCCGACACCGAGAGAAACATCTTCGACAGGCTTCTCGCCACTCTTCGCCACTTCCACCTCCAAACTCAGCTCCGAGTCGCCGGTGGCTGGGTTCGCGACAAGGTCACACTCCATTAGTTTTTAGCCCTAATTCCTTTCTCGTTATTCTTCTTGACCTCTTTTGATTTGTTCTGTTCCGCAGCTTCTGGGAAAAGAGTGCTATGACATCGATATTGCTCTGGACAATATGATGGGAACTGAGTTTGTGGATAAGGTTAGGGAGTACTTGTTGTCCATCGGCGAAGATGTACAGGGAGTTTGTGTCATCGAGAGGTATTTTTCTTTTGTGTTCTCTTTACAGGTCTTGTTGCAGGACTTGGTTGTGATTGCCAAACATGTCGTACTAACTTACTGCGGTAAAATACCTAATGGAAAACTACATGTTCGATATTCGCTACTAAAGATTATACGGATGAATTGTGAACTGAAATAAAGTAATGATGTGTTTAGATATAGTATTAGATTATTGAGTTCGAACTTGAGGAAATCACAGCACGGTTTTCACTTTTTTTTCTTCCTAACTTTTTGCACTATTCATAATTAATTAATCAAGTCCTAACATTGTAAGTGAAAGTTGAGTTTAATATCAGATTTTTAATTTGATGAGTATGGATGTTTTTAACTGGAGTACAAGTTTACACATTTTTGTCACTGGTGTTAACGATCTAGAAAATGTGCAAGTTTGACAATATATATCATAAGCTGTTTATTTTTGGTTGTTTTTTTTTTCTTTACTTTTTTCTGTAAAGCTTTAATTGTTATCCTTTCTTTTTGCAGCAATCCTGACCAGTCCAAACATTTGGAAACAGCCAGGATGCGTTTGTTTGATATATGGATTGATTTTGTTAACCTACGGAGTGAAGAATACACTGAGAATAGCCGCATTCCTTCTAAGGTATATTATTGCTCAGTCTTTCGTTCGATTCAAATTTATCTATTCCCCTGTGGTTGCATATTTGCATATTTTTGTTTTCTTCTAAATTTCTTTATTAGTTTTTTTTGGTTCAGTTTGGTCATTTAAAACAGACATTTTTCCATTTTCTTTTTAGTTGGAATCAGATGCGTGCATTCTCATAATTAGTTAAACACTTAAAAAAAAAAAAGAAAAATCATTATTGTTAAGGTACAATGAATCTATACGTTGCACTTTCATTGATATTTAAGCTAATTTTATGCTAAGATGAACATGTATTTGCCATTTGGAGTGTTTGGTTGCCCTCTCCATATCCTTGCGAAATTCAACAGAATAAAGAATGCTTCATGTCTAACAGCAAAGATTTGGAACAGCAGAAGAGGATGCATATAGGAGAGATTTGACAATTAACAGGTATCTCTATGTTTTTTTTTTTAATGAAACCTATCATTGGATAAGACAGAGAAAGAAGTACAAAACTGGGAGAAATTTAAAAAAAAAATAAAAAAATCTGCTTAACATTTGAGCATTTATGTGTGGGGAATGATACAGTTAAGAATTATGCTGGTAAACTTTCTTATATCTATATGTTGGTTTCAGTTTTCTTCTCCTATTACTCATTTTACAAGATAGTTTCATAAATTGATTCAGTTGTGCATGGCAGCTTATTCTACAATATCAACACTGACTCAGTTGAAGATTTCACTAAGAGAGGTTAGAGTGGATCTTTACTGAACAAGGATTTTGTGACACACTTGTTTGCCCATCTAATAATCTGTTTGGCACTTTTCAGGGATCCTGGATCTTAAGTTTGGAAAGATTGTGACACCTTTACCTCCAAAGGACACATTTCTTGATGATCCATTACGAGTTCTTCGAGCTATTAGATTTGGTATTTTGTAATTTTCATGATCAATTTATTTTTGTATGTCCTCTGAATCTTTTTCCCCTTGCTTTTTTTGAAGTTAGAACTTGTTCGCCTGTTATATTGAAGAGACATTTTTATTATTCTTAGGTGCTAGATTTGAATTCACCCTAGATGAAGATTTGAAAGTAGCTGCTGCATGTGATGATGTGAAAGATGCTCTGGCTGCTAAAATTAGCAGAGAGCGCATTGGAACAGAGGTATGTTCTAACTCTTCTATTACTCTAGTGTAGTTACGCCTTAGAATGTAATTTTAAAATCTGGAACGCTATTGGTGCTTATTATAAGAATGTACTTGTGCTTTTTCGTCAGCATTTTGAAAATCTTGCCATTCATTCTCTTATGTGTATCTGTGTTTGTAGATTGATCTTATGATATCCGGAAATCAGCCTGTCAAAGCAATGACTTATATTTGTGATCTGACGCTATTTTGGATTGTATTCAGTCTTCCTCCTGAATTTGAACCTGCTATTTCAGATGGATGTGAAAGGTATTGTTTGTAGATAGATTCAAAAAGTTGTTTCTTTGTGGGTTGAAAGTGCGTAATGATTGCAAATCCATTAAATAATGACTATTTCATTTACATCTTCTGTACAGAGTAAGAGTTACCTGGATATTATTGCCTCTTTGTCAGAAAACAAAGAAGCAGTTAATAGAAAGATAAAAATAATCGATATTTGTGATAAATTTCGCATTTGAAACAGTATACTTTTTGAGATGTGCACAAGTGTATCTACAGTTACGCACATGCTGAAGACATACTTATTTTTCTTTTTTTCTTTCAACTACTTATTGAATCCTCATATATAATATGGATATTTCTATTTAGCCAATATACATGGGAAGTCTTGAGCAAACCTCAATTCATGAGATAGCTTTTGAGGTTGAGACCCTATTTCAATATTTATAAGAGTTTATCATAAATTTAATATTGGGCCACTTTTATTTGTCCTAGTAAAAAAGCTACTCGGCCCCAAGGGCTGCAGGTTTCCCAATGCAATATATAAAGAAATCTTTCATTAGAGGAAATGTACGGAGAGGATAACATTATGTATGACTCACTGCTGAGTCAGCAATAACAGACTGACCATCAAATTAACTCTCGCAGACTTAGTTCTGAGATCTTACATCAACTATATAGATATGGCTTAAATAAAACTTTTTAAGGCTTGGGTACTCCTCACCTCATGAGGTTGAGTTCAGTCCAGTGCAAATTCAAGATCTTTCATCCTTGCTGTAAAAATATTGTGATTTTTATGATGTCATTAATCTTCTTAGGTTAGAAACCTTATCGAGCTTAGCTAGTATTGGCAATATCCAACTAATAGTTGGCCTAATTATTTGTTGGAAGTGAGTGACACTGGTTATATCATGTATTATATATACCTTATATGAATCTGGTATTTTCTGAGAACCTACTTACTCTCATTTCTTACTTCTCTATGTAAACCTTATCATTATGCTTAATTGTTTTCGTTTTGTTTTGCCCAATTCTCTTGCATGATATTTCGTCAGTCATGCTGATCAATTGTTTTATAAACTTTTTCTAGGCTTTGCATTTCTTGCTTGCATACCGCTTGGAACCTTGTCCATTTACTCGGAGAGTCAACTTTTACTGTAAGTAATAAATGGAAGATTAATGTTTGCCATGTATTCTTTTGTTCCATTTATTCTTTTCTAGCAGGAGTTGCATGGCTATTCCTGTATCACTTTATGTTGTTTAGCAGTGTACTATCTCTAGACTCAAATATAAGCAAAATTAATTATTTTCACACTGATTAAGAATAAAAGGTGAGTTGATTTAATATTCTTGTTTATACGATAGAGGTACTATTCTAACTTTTCTAAATTACCCTCATTTGTATCTATTGAGTAGGATGTTTAGATTTCAAGGTAACGGTATATTTTAATAGTAGTATTAAATACGGCTTTGAGAATTGAAATTTGTTTATATTTAAGTCTAGCAAACATTTGCTTATATCTATCTGAGTCCAGAGGATGTATCTGATATGCTGATACACATTTTCTCTGTATATTTTAGGCTGAACAAAAAAGGTTAGCACTTTATGCTGCTTTGTTTCTCCCTCTTAGAAATACCACTTACAGAGAAAAGAAAGCAAAGAAGGTACATACCCATTACTTTTTCTACATGCTAGTACTATTTGTGATTTGTCAATATTAAGCGCAAGTAACTCTGAGCTCTGGGATTTGAATTTAGTAATTTAAACATCTAGCACAATATCTTGTTTTGTGAAGGAGTTATTTGTATGGCAGTTATTAAAGGTAATAGAGGAGTTATTTGTATGACATGTATCCCAGCTTCCCAACAGTTGGCAGTCATTCTAACCAGTTGAATGTTTTAGCCTAATTCTGAATTTCCTGTAAGCAAGTTGGACGTGTTGGATATCTATCCGCTAACTTGAGGGGGAAGGTTGTGGAAGTTGTTAGGGATATTTCAGAATAAATAAGTCCTAGAACCCTTACAATAGATAAGATTAGTTTTTTACCGATCTTATCCTTGTCTTTCCTGTTTAATTTTTTTTTTTTTTTTTTAATTTGAATTGTAGTCTGACTGGTTTGAAAATCTCTAACCAACTCTGCCTATAAATCTCAATCTCTGTAAATCTGAATGAATATAAAAATAAAGTTATCTTTCTTCTCTAAACTAGAAAATAAGACAATATTGTGTCAGTAGCTGCATTGCAGATTGCAGGCACTTCTAGTTTGGAAAAACATTTAAAAATTATTTAAGTTGAGTTTGCCAGTCATGCCTTGATCTAAAAGTTAGCTACTGTGTTCGAGCTCATCAACTTGGACAATTGTCTTGCACTCTTGTCTCCATTCATCCTCTCCTGTAGAGTGGAGACTAATATATTTGTTGCATCTGATCATTGTACCATATGTCTATTCATTCGATTATATTTAAAATAAAATGTTGCTTTAATAGCCTTATATTGGATTCTAAATTATAGATCCCTGTTGTCAATCATATTATCCGGGAGTCACTTAAACGAAAAGCTAAGGATGCAGAAACGGTCAGTTTTCTTTCTTTTTAGCCTTCTTAAGATCCAAAGGATGTATTATAACTTCTATAATGTAAATATTTTTTTGTATTATTGACTCTTGTGGATAATTTGTATTGATATTTGCATTTGTTCCTCAAAATCTAGGTGCTCAACTTACACCAAGCATCACATAAGTTCTTGATGTTGTTCCCTTGTCTTGCATCTGGTGAGGATGTCAAAGTTGTGGATCATGATTGGATGGGAGACTTAGTTGATGTCCCTGTTTCTTCTAGAGTCAGGGTACTGACAGGTATAGTTTTCTTGCTTTGCTACCAAGGTTTTTGCATCTGCATTTTGCTGTTTTTGGACTGTTAGAAATCTAATATAGAACCTTTATGGACCTTCACCTAAAAGCTTAAGCCTTTTGGAATAGTTTGTTCATGACATGACATGGTAATCACAGTGAGCCTCCATGACCAAATGGTCTAGATTTTAATCTTTGCCTTTCCCATTCTTATAATGAAAAAGTTAAATTCCAGAACATGGTAGCTAGGCCTGGGCATTGTCCATGTTTCAAGCCCAAATGGCTCTTTAGTAAAGGGAGATGCTAAACATTAAAATAGTAGCTTAAGTTTTTGGCATAGTTGTTTAATGACAAATAGCTATTGTTGACCTTAATCTTCATTTATAGTCTTTTCATGTTAGCATATTGTGTTTTCACGTTTCCGGATGTTGCAGTTTCAATTTACTATTGGCTTTGTAATAAAAAGTAACTAAAGCCTACAACCGATATTTTCTTGTATTTATTTTGCAGTCATACTTCTTTACCTTTTAAGACATCGAAAGTTTTTCAGCACTTCACTGGATTATGTCAATAAAAAAAGGAAACAGAAGATTAGGGTTTTCCTTAAAATATGAGGATTTAGTTCAATGTTGTGATACTGCATTGTAATTCTTGCCTGCTCGTCCATGTGTTTGTATAGGAAGTTAATGCTAAGCTATTGTGCATTATGAATTGTATCTGTTATGGCTGAGCTTTTTATATTTTATTCATTTAGGGTTTCTCTTAAGAGAGCTTAAAGATTTTTGGCGAGTTGCACTGTTGATATCCACTATACTACATCCTATTGACATTGAGGATGGGCCCTCGCAGCTGGATAAAAGAAGAGATCTGTTTAATACTGTGGAGAATTCTATAACCAAACTCGGTGAGCCTAGTGGCTCATTTGTCTATTTTGTGATGTCTTTAACTTTTAGTTTCAGTACCTTATTATTGTGCTTTATATATTTTCAAGGAATCAAATACTTATTTGTCAACTACATTCATACAGATTATCCTGTCCTTGTAGAACATTTTGAATTCTATTTCTTTTTGTATTATATCTAAACTTTTCAATGTGTTCCTTTGATCTGAATAATTGAATGTTCATTTGGATAATGATTCTTTTCTTATTTTTCCTTTGCATTTGGAATTTGGAAGCTTTATTCTAGTGTGAAAAACTTTGCACTTGCCCCTGATGCTGCAAGCCTGCAGCTGTTTGAACTCGTGACTGTATGTTTCAATGAGAATGCGAATGAAACTATTGTGTTACAAACTATAGTTTATACTAGAAAATTATAAACTAAGAAAAGTTAGGGTAATAGGAAAAAAAAGACATGATTGTTTGCTTATCATGTGACACAAAAGCGTATGTTTGACAAGAGGTGTGTTTATTTGTATGCTGGCACCACTCTAGTAGTTTGCTATGCCTCAAATTACTTTTTTTAACTAACACGTCAAACAATTGGATAGCAGGCCTTGAGAGGGTATGGGACGTCAAACAATTGATCAATGGCAAAGATGTTATGAATACCTTAGAGCTTAAAGGAGGACCCCTTGTAAAGGAGTGGGTAAGTCATTTGTTTGGTTTAATGCATTTTCACTCATTGCCTTGAAATTTGAGGTTTTCATTTTCACTTGCAGCTGGATAAAGCAATGGCTTGGCAACTTGCCCATCCATCTGGAACTGCAGAGGATTGCATTGAATGGTTGAGAGAAACAAATTCTAAGCGTGTTAAGTTGCAGTGAGATGGATTGCCTTCAGCGATTGTATATTCCCTCTCATTGTTTTGGATTGAGAGAACCTGCATTGGATAAAGGAAACTTACCCAGCTGGCTGTGCGACTTGAGATGATAATGGGAATATTGCAGACAATCTTTGCTTGAAGTTGCTCTGCCACTTGCAACTTTTATAAAACCCGAAGCAGTTCCTACTGACTTTTGGGACGTAAATTTACATCCTGGTAAAATACAATTATTTTTTTATTGCGTAATTGTGCTAGAATGGGTGAAAATATCATAGCCTTATTTTGGTAGCCTGCATCTTGTTCAATGGTATTTATATTCCTATCAGGAGTCTAACCATTGTGTCGTGGTGGAAATACAAGTTATTTCATCCTTTTGTTTATAAAAATAGGAATGAAACTTTAAACGATTGATCATACATGTTTCATTTCATCATACATAAAACATGAATGAAATAATATTTCTTCTATTCCAATTTGGAGTGTATATTATATAAAAATAACAATTCTTTTACTTACTATTTTATATTTGCAATTTTTCATCCTAATAAATGATCTTTTGAGGGTAATGTATTAAAAGAAATATTGTTTATTTCAATTAATTGTTTTCTCCTCTTTTCAGATAATAATATAATGAAATTATTCTCTTGTACTAATGTAAAATATTTAAATAATTTTATTCTATTTCACTTATTCTCCACGGTCTTGCAGATCAAATTATATTTCACTTGTTTATATAACTTGTGTCTACATCTTTGTATATTTATATAAATTCAAAATTTATGAATCTAGATTATTTAATTAGTGAACTAAGAGTTATAATTCATTTATTTCAAATTGGCTGGCTATTTTTTTAAAATAGTTATTTTAAAACTCTTTGACTGAATTTATTATCAATAATAAGTTTTTAAAACCAAAAATGTCTTGTGTTTTTCAAACCAAAAATGCCTTACACATATAGTTCAAAATTTTGATATTTTTATTGAAAAAAGCTAATGTAAATTGCGTCGTAGCTAACATTTTGGATCCAACTTCTGTCACCTTCCAAGGACGATTGTATTCTGCACCTTCATATATTCATGCATCACCCCATAAAAATTGAATTTCCAGTTTTATCTCTCAAAAATATGTATTCCTAAATACACAATCCGAAACATTATTATATATTTTAGAATGCACAATAATACATATGAATTTTTTAACTTTATTTTTTAAACCTTTCATTAAGACAACTTTTTTTAATACAAAATAGATTATTTTTAATATAGAATTTAGTTTTTCTAAAAACAAAATTTATTTATTTTAATACAAAGTGATTTTTATGAACAACAACAATATTTCCATAAACTAATTATTATAAAATTCTCACAAGTACCGTATTTCGATAAACTAAAGTACTGTACAACATAATTTTGAACTTAAAGAATGAAAAACCTAAGTATATAAAAAAGGTATCTGAGTAATATCTCCTGGTTGTCTTTTATATATAGCACAATCTATGTTTGGTTTAGATGGTCCCTTCATCCATAATGGCATGAACTAATTATAAGTTGTCTTTTATATATAGCACATAGATGGATGTTTGGTTTAGATGGTCTCTTCATTCATAATGTCATGAACTAATTATATTGTACTTTGGATTTCTGTTTATGTTGAAATATGTTTGTAAACATAGTTACAGTTATTATATATGGTAAGATGTTGATGATTATCTTAAATATATCCCGCATTCACTAAAATGATATGAGTTACTAAATATATTGAAATAAATAACCATGATAAATAAACAATACATATATAATAAGTTAAATTATTCATTGGATAAGCATATTCTTATTGTGACGTAAGTTGTATTTCTCCATTGTTCAGACTATGCGATTGATGACATGGTAATATAGACTATTGATCTTCCTTTACTCCATAAAGTATGTAGGGGTGTAATACAAATCTTAACCAACACACATATCTAGCTGCACACGAAGATCAATGTGTAGTCAGTGTCACACCTGTGGCAAGATGGTCGACAAAGTGTAGCCACTTGTCATCTATTACAGACAAAACACCGTCTTCATATGTAATGGGAGGTTGAGAATCTGTCTGCTTATACAATATTGTTGCAAGACACGCTCAGACAAATGACACTGTGTGTATGCAACCAGACAGATGTATCCAAAGAACATTTATGTCAACTCAAACCATCTACTGTGAGGATGATCTTCATGAGGACTACTAATCACACCAGCATGTGTGAGACCATCAAACTGGATGTGTACAGTGCCAACCGTGCATATATGGTGTTCAATCACATATCATGCAGATCGAGGTTGAACCTCTTGATATGAAGGATTCATATAGTGCTCATATATCCACACTTGTAACAATTTGAAGAATATATTATTCATACATTACTAAATATATATCTAAGTAGTTCAAATATTATTTACTAACAAAAGCATGACATAACCATCTAACTGCTTTGTGTGTGCAAAACATGCATCCATATATGTGGGTGAGTGAAATAACACCCTATAAGCACCCATCACACAGGCACAAATTATTGAACAGTTTCAAGTATATATGTTACATTTTTATCTGTAAAGATTGTGTATCCCACAAGATGCTACTAATAAGTCTAAGCTCTAGACTCATATCTTTAGTAGACGTAACATTCCTCGTAGACCTCTTCTAACCAATTGAGTCTGACGTGTGTGACACGATAATGTTTCAACTCTACCATTGCATCACCAAGTACACCCCAAGGAACTCAACCGATAATGTTGACATTGATGTGAAATTCAACGTCACATCCAAAAAACCGTCCCACAATGGGGATATGCAACCATTAAACACACTATCTAACGTGATGGTCATCTCACCGATGCGAAGGTGGAATGCGTTGGTGTCCCAATGCCACTTTCCCCTCAAAAGTTTATATGAGACCCTTATTAGTGGTCTTATAATTGATGTTTTACAATGACAACAATCTAAAGTTAAGCATGACAATCTCGATCCAGGGATGAGGGATCCCAAGTTTTCTTGCACCTATGGGATATCGACTTCAATTCCCCTCAATCCTAACAACAAATTGATGTCGTTGGTCTCTGTTTAGCATTGCCTTGAGATGTACCACCTCTAGTGCTGGCTATAATTGTCAAATAATTCCTTTATTAATAAATTATATTTTCAAGCATTCTCAAACGCACTTTAATACATTTCAAAATACACAATCCAAAATATATTTCCAGATTTGGAAATGTGTCTTGGAATGTGTATTCCAGAATGTATTAAAACATTCCGAATTGCACGTTACGAAATATATTTTTAGATCTATAAATATATTATCTGAATTGTGCAATCTAAAATGTCTTAATTCATTATGGAATTCACCTTCTGAAATGCATTTTTAGATCCCTAAATACATTATGATTTAGGATTTAGACTATGGATTAGGATTTAGACCCTAAACCTTAAATATATTATGAATTGTGCATTTGAGAATCTACACAAAACTTCAAAATAGGTTATAGATTGTACAATTAGAACATACTCAAATCATCAATCTAGAAAAGTTTATCACAAAAGGAGAAAAAGTAGAACTCAGTCACCATTAAAAAAACGGAGATTCACAAAAGTTAACCTTTTCAAAGACACATAAGCCAATGAGGTCTAAGACGGTTTTTCGTAAACCAATACTATTTCAGTAAGACCTCTCATACATGAACGACCTAGGAAATGGGTTGCGGCAAAGGGAAGATGAAGTGAGAAAAAAAATAAAAATAAGACTTTTTATAAATGTGAAAGCAAAAAAATAAAAATAAGACTTTTTATAAATGTGAAAGCAGTGTGTATTATAGGAAGGACTGACCACCTAAACCAATGTATAATTGCATAAATTCAGATGTGTCAACCGACCGAGAAGGTGTCGGTTTAGACGAGACCAACTGAATACCATCCGATATAACTTTACAAGGTGAATATTTATTATCCTATTATGATCACCAGACACGTGACATTCAGGTGGCCACCATTGATAAGGGCACTTCATTGTTAAAATGGGCTTCGAGCCTAATCACTCGAAGGTCCATCTAAGCACTATAAAAAAAAAGGTGATCCCAAGAGATAAGGTACTGTTACTCTATCCTATTTTACCTTGCATTACTCGGATTCTTACTGACTTGAGCGTCAGAATGCATGCAAGAACCTTACCTGAAATTGTGAGCTTTTGAAAAACTAAACTAAGAGGATCGTTCAAATTAGTCAGGATGACTGAATAGAGAAAGGAACCAAAGATCTATAAAAAATTATCAAGACATTATTGCTTGTTGAAATTAATCAGTCTCTTGCAAAAACACAATGTATTTTGAAAATTTCATCCCATGGAGATGAGCTTCAAACCATGGAAGTAGAAGATGGAATGACCCTTTACAGGTCACACCTTCCATTTATTAATATATTTTTTATGATCCAATAAAATCCACTTTAACATCCTTTTATAAATAGGAAATATATTCATTGCCAACTTGTTATAGTGATTTAGTACGTGTAAAGTTATATTAAAACAATAAAAAAAATCAGTGAAAATAAATAGGATTTTTTTTCTGCATGAACATTTTGAATTGTTGTCCTAAAATTTTGCGTTAAATTAATCTAACTCGGATGTGAGATAAGTTAAGGATCGTTTCCGCTAAGAATGAAACTCGAAAAGTAAGAATATTAGTTCTACTTTTTTTTTCTACATTACAAATATAATAGACACTTTTGTTTAAATGAATATTACTTACATGTTAAAATTAGTCTGTTTAATAGATTTTTATTATTATATAAAACTCGAATTTAAGATTCTATTTAAAATAAAATAAATATGTACTATTTAAACCAATTACGTGTTAGTAACCTCTTGAATCAAACATGTTTAGCTAAGTCTACAATTCTTTGATGTAAAGAAAAGTCTCGAATTCTCTGAAAGAATAACATTAAAATACAAAATTAAAATGTTCAAGATTTAGCTTATTTGTTTTAATAATAATTAATAGTAAAAAGGAGAGGAAGGATTTAAAAAGCAACCTAAATTTTGTAGTCTTCCAATATTTTGATGGTGTTAAAGATATGAAGAATAATTGATATGCCCACAGAAAGTATTTCTTTCTGAATTAGAAAAAGAAAAGGAAAAATATGCAAAACACTTATACTTATATTACATATTATTTTCTATTTAAATTGTTTGTTATTTCATAGACACTTTTCTCCTTTCACCTTCTATAAAAACCAAATAAGATAAAGAAATGTTATTCTTGTTTCTATTATTTTCTTCCATATCAAATTATTTAAAAAATCATCTTACTTTTCTTTTCCTTATTTTTACTTTATTTTCTAAACCAAAATATCCTTATTTTTATCTAGTAACACAATCTGTTTTAAAGTACAATAGGTTGGGTTTGATCTTTGAAAATTTATGATATTGGAAGTTAAGTTTGAGTAATTTTATTTTGATCCAATCTAATTTAATAGGTCCCCTTTTACATGACGATATTTTCTTTATATAGAAATAAAGGAAATGTGTGGAACTATATTAAACCTTACGTTTAGAGAAAAAAAATAACCAATAACAAATTTTCTTGAGTTCAACTAATATATTTTGCATACTTTTGCATACTTTCTGTTTTAATTTAAATCAATAAATTCAAGTGTTATTTTTTTATAGTATAAAATATATTTTGTAAGTATTAATTAATTAATTTTTGTTTTATAATCTTAATTAATATTATTTAAACTTTAAAATTTTTATTTTTCAACACAATCTGTTATTATTTTTTACCTAAAATAAATCTTTCTGTTAATAATTAATAAATAAGCTTTATAACCAACTTTTTATATAAGTGACATTAGGTGAGACTAATTAACACCGAATTATGACAAAACCTTCTTATCAATATAATTTTATTTTATAAAAAATATATACTATAAAACACTTGTTAATTTTATTTATTAGGATTTGTATAACTTAATTGTGCACACAATATCTAAATTTAATAGAAATTCCGAGTCAGCTGACTCGAGTCACGTCTCATAGTAAAGTGAAATTAAGTTAGTTTAAGTTTTAATCCAATCCCACTATGTGATCCGATCTGATCCCTAAGTAGTGAAAATTAAGCATGCAAAGTAGGAAATAGAGGTTAGGAAGTTGAAAGGTGGAGAACAGACTTTAAAGTGTTGTGTTGGGTCGTGTCGTGTTGGGATCCGACACAAACAAAGGAGAGAAGATGAGGATGAGGGTTTCGGTTGTTTTAAGTGTTGTGTTGTTGATCCAGTTTTGGGCTGCTGAAGCTGAGACATTTTCGGTCGATGGAAGGGTTTTGATATTGGACGACTCCAACTTCGATTCCGCCATAGCCTCCTTCGATAACATCTTGGTTGACTTTTACGCTCCCTGGTGTGGTCACTGCAAGCGTCTTGCTCCCGAGGTGGGTGCCCACTATACCCTTCTTTCATGGGTCTCTCAAGTTTTCCTTTTGATTTCAAATTCGTTCATAATTCTTTGCTTCATAAGTTATGTTCGTTGCTTTGACAATATAGTATGTAATATATTTATGGAAGGATATTTGTCTCTAACACTCTGCTATTGGTTGAAATCTATCGGAAATTGCAAAATTTTTTTATAGGTTTCGCTCCTTATTTAATAAGTGGGAATGAACTTTAGTTTTGCTTGACGAGTGATTAACGAGTGTCATTTTATGTTGCATTTATTTGTGAGGATAATACCTCACCTAGTGGGATAAGTCTTTGTTATTGTTGATGTTGTTGTTGTTGCTTGTGTGAGATAATAGCTGTGGTTTTCTCCCTTGCAGTTAGATGCAGCTGCGCCTGTACTTGCAACCTTGAACAAACCCATAGTCATTGCAAAAGTAGACGCAGACAAGCATACCAGCCTTGCAAGCAAATATGATGTCCAGTATGTTTATGTGGCCCTACAGTTATATGGCTTGCTGGAACTGTCTTTGTTTCTTAGTAACTATGATATATAAGTGTTACTTTTTGGTTCAGCAATTGAGGAGACAAATGCTTTTATTTCCTGAATGAACTCACAATACTTCTATTCTGTTTTGTAGTGCATATCCAACCATATTACTGTTTAATCACGGCATCCCCACAGAATACCGTGGACCAAGAAAGGCAGATTTACTCGTTAGATATCTGAAGAAGTTTGCTGCTTCTGATGTTTCCATTCTGGATTCAGATTCTGCTGTGAATACATTCGTTGCAGAAGCTGGCACTTTTTTCCCGATTTTTGTAGGTTTTGGTTTGAACAACACGCTAATAGAAAAGTTCGGCATAAAGTACAAGAAAAGTGCGTGGTTTTCAGTGGCAAAGGATTTTTCAGAGGATCTCATGGTATTGTATGACTTTGATAAGATTCCTGCATTGGTATCCCTGAATCCACAGTACAATGAGCGGAACACATTCTATGGACCCTTTGAAGGTTAGTTGATATTAGATAATCAAGGTTATCACGTATAGTTATTTTATGTGCTACTTAGTCCATCTTCACTTCTCGAAAAGATTCATGCGTTGAGTTGAATTTGACACATCCAAGAATATGTGCTGCTTTGATAGAGTAATGTTGGTCCGTTTACATTTTTCATAAACATAGATTATGGTAGTTGATTTGTTTGTTCTACTATTTTCTCTAAATAGGGCTTTTTAGCTTCACACACTGTTGAGCACAGCTTGTCTTGGTAAAAAATGCTTGATGGACCGAGACATGTTAGCATATGTCAAAGGTTAATTTTCCTAAAAGCTGAAGCTGCTTGGTATAAAATCTGGAATGATTTTTATATACCTTAGTATCTAATACACCTCTTCATACAAGTTCCCTTTGGGATTAAGGCATGGATAATGCAAATCCTCATTTTATCTTGTGCTGAAGTTTTTACTTCAGCCTGAAGAGTCAAGAATGGTGTTGTCATGGATCAAATCCTAACTACTTGCTCAAAGAGGAACCGCTTTCCTGTCAAAGACTAACTCTCGGAATGCTAAAGCTGCAACATAGAGTCCCAATAGTAATGTTTAAACACTATATTTTGTGATTATGCTGACTTCGCTTGATTATTCGTCACACCTTATTTAGATATTGGGATTTGATGAGTGTCTTTATAGAATGAAATATCTTTAGTCTAGTTCTTATAATCATCCATATCAAATCCATTGTGCCTAATTAGTTGTTGTCAATTATTAAATACTCCCTCGGTCCATACATAGAAGACATTTTCAAGTAATTCACGACCTTTAAGAAAATTGGTTAATTTCGTTATTTAAATTTGTGCTGTTCTTCTAAAATTACTCTTAATATTTTTAAATTAGTAATCTTTTTCTGTCCGCATAATTTTTTATCACCTAATTCATAAATATTGAGAGAGAATAATGATTTGTGGGTACCCATTTTTTCCAATCCTATTAACAGGGATAAAGAGTCTGTCTCATTAATTCCCAGCATTTATTATTGTTAATTAAAAATTTGTTAATTAATCAATGATACTTTAGGGGAAAATATTAATGAAACAGACAATTAGTAAAGGGTCTTGAAAAAAGGAACAAACAATTTTCTGAAAAGGCTCTTGTATTATATAGGGACGGAGGGAGTACTTGATCTGATACCCATGAGGTACAATTTAGCCCTAAGTCGCACTGTTTTTCTCTGAAGAGTTAGCTTTTTTTTTCCCATGGATGCTGAACTAGTAGTCATTAAATAATCTTTTATCACATTTTAAGATATTCTGGAAGCCTTGGAGTAATCATTTTGCTACTTTTGGGTCTGTTGGCTATTTGGAATTTGGAGCGCGTAGCACTCACTATCCAGGTTCTGGAGGCATAAAAATTGTATATCTCTATGGAACTAAGCTCTGCTTTTTGTCAGAATTGCTTATGTAAAAGAGTTAACTTGTTAGAATAAGTTAACTTATCTTCTGTTTCCACCTGTCTGACATCATATCTTTTTATTTCACTACTGTTGTAAGTTTCCTTTAAATGAATGAATCAGCTAAGAGAGAATAGAACTCTCTTAGAAATTTTGCGTATTTCCCAGTTTCAAGTATTTTAAGATGTTTGCACTTTATTGAGTGGAATGATAATTAAACTTGATGCTGTGTCTTCATCATTGCAATTTTTGTGGGATAAGGTAACTTCTATGGAAGCCTTTTGTATTTCTGCCTTTGGTTTCTTTGTATAGACCGTGAATGAAATAAGGTATGAAGAAATTACCAAGGGAATTAACTGATGTTGAAATCTAAGCTTAACACAGTGACACCCATATTCCGGGACCATACAATCCTGTTACATGAAATGCGCCAAAACCAAAACAAGCCACCTCTGCAAGAAATAAATGAATTCCAAAAATTTTGGGCAAATCCAAAGAAGGTTTTTCAGTACGTTCATCACAAAAGATTTTTAGATCCCAATAAACCCAATGCCAAATAGCCGCTAAAAAGCACAAGCCTGAAAACACTATGTGCTCCGGCCACACCTTTGTAACTCCAAATACCCAGATTCGTTATAGCCCCTCCTGTGATATTCCAACCGCCTCACGAATTAGTTATTTCATTTGAGAGGCCTTTTTTGTTTCATGGTCGGAATTGAAGTTTGAACTCAAATACTTCAGTGATTTTTTTCTAAATAATCTGAGCTTGAATGTTAGCTATTAATCCATAATGGCTTTCGTGTGAATGTCACTAGAAGTTACCATAATGTTGTTCTAAGCTCTTAGCACTTCTTGGATTATGTGTCATATTTTTGTTTTTTCTTCTCCCGCATTGTGCTATGCTGGAATGTATTTGTTTTTGTTTGTATACTCTTTAAACGTTTAAAGTTTAATACATCATTATAGGAATCATTTGATGAATAATGCTTGTTTTCATAAAGCAGATGAATTTTTGGAAGATTTTATCAGACAAAACCTGATTCCTTTGGTTGTGCCTGTATCCTACGAAACACTTAAGTTGGTGAAAGCAGATGGTAGGAAAATAGTTTTGACAATTGTTGAGGATGAAGATGAAGAAAGATCAAGAGAACTGACTAAGTTATTGAAGGCTGCTGCATCTGCTAATCGTGACTTAGTATTTGGTTATGTTGGAGTCAAACAGATGGAAGAATTTGCTGAAAATTTTGATATTAGTACTAAACTACCAAAAATGGTCGTTTGGGATAAAGGCGATGATTACCTTTCAGTAAGTCTATGGTCTTTACTTTTAAACGTTATTTTAGTATATCCAAATTCTAATTCTCTGAATGATGTGTGTTTGGACTCTCTTTGTCTTGTACTCTTATTTACGTGCCTAGTTTAAGTTTGTCTTCACGTGCTGATACTCTTCTCTTGCATGTTTATTGTTTTAGCAATTTGAACCTATATTTATATACTTGTGTATTTTCAAGATGAGTTGTGAAGCTGGAGAAAAGTCTCCTATTCTGACATTGAATCTAAAATAGAAGTGTGAATCGAGATTCCCTGGTGTTAAATACGTGGAACTTAATATTCCTATGTTAATTTGCTTAAAATTTATTTCATTTATAACTGAGATACACTAGAATAAGATTATGGGTTGCCTCTTGCCATGTGTCAAACATTCCTACTAACCCAGCATTTCAAAATTAGTGTTCTAAAAATATGGGGTGTCTTGCTTTTTTGGTGAGGATTTATGAGCATACTAAATGCCTCTGCTTACTGCTGTAAATCTGTCTCTCCTTTGGTCATCAGTTGAAGGATTGCTTTGTGATATTTCACCTGAATGCTATGAACTAGCCTATATTGGTTCTTCATTTTTAAGGTTGATGGGATTTTACATACTTCTACCATCTGTTTTTTAAAAAATAATGACTCAAACTTATTTGGGGCAAGTGATTGTTGGAAAATTTGTTAAACAATAGTAACTCAAACCAATTTGGGATGGTGAAGTGTATCAATCTTGTTATATGTTCTAATGGGTTTTAATACCTATTTGGGGCAAGTGATTGTTGGAAAATTTGTTCAAATGAATCAAATCACTTCTCCACATCTTACCTTTCTATATCTCAAGGGAATGTACCGTTATACGGTCAAATGGAGCTTTTATTGAATCTCAATGTACCAGCCTTCACAGATATGTTTTAGTCACCTCAATATTAATGCAGTTGTGTTAGAAAAATCTTTCATATAATGATGTCTTCCAGATAACTATGAACTGTACTCATCCGTTATGAAGAATTGAAAGACATTTTGTCTACGATATATTATCAATGTCATTGTTTCATTCGAAACTTTCAGATACATCTTTCCACCGTTAAATTAATGCATGGTAACATGAAATATTTGTTGATATCATATAGACTTCAATGTGCTGATTTTTGTGTACATATGTATGTAATGTCATTTTTTAAATGATTTTCAGGTTGTTGATTCAGAAAGCATTGATGGGGAGGATCAGGCAACTGAAATCACAAAATTTCTGGAAGGGTATAGGGAAGGAAGAACCATAAACAAAACATTCAGTGGACCTTCACTAATGCGAGTGATCCATCGGTCTTTTGACATCAGAATGGTATACATCATTGTTTTTGTTGTGGCAGTACTGATACTTATTCAGAGCTTCAGTAAAGGTGATGATGAATACCATCCTGTACCAAATCAAGTTCAACATGATCATCCAAGCACTTCTGTTTCAGAAGCTGAAGGCAAAGAGTATAAACCAGGTGACAAGGAAGATTAAATTAGCATGTAGAATGATAATCAGTGCACGTGATGAGGAGCATTCTAGAAACTATTGGGCTTTAGAATTACCATACCTGTTGGTATGTGTAAATATTATAAATTTGAGTCTGAATCTCCATAATTTTTTAGTACTGTCCAGACTCTTGCCTTTTCTTTTACACCTTTTCACTAGCTATTAATCAATCAAAAGGACTATTTATTACTTTAAACATGACAATGATGTGTTAGCTTTATTATTATTTGTATCCTTCCTAGATATTAGTAATTTTAAAGTCTTTATTTCAATTCTACTTTTTAACAAATACAGATATCTTGGAATATTTAACAGGGAAACTATAGAAAGTGAGTGAGAAAGAATATTTTAGTAAAATTGATAGCTAGTAAGTACTATTATACTGAAGTAAAAGAATTTTGTGTGAAAAGAACCCTTAAATGTCAATGTGTATAAAAGGCTTTTTCATCTTCATCTTTCTTCTTTCTACCCAACCATTTTCCTAACCTATCATCAACTATTCTTCCAAATCCAAATTCTGATCTTCCCAATAATACACCAGTAATCTCACCAACTTTATATAACTAAATCGCATCACCATCCACCATCAATATTTAAACTCCAAAAACAAAAGTCCAAAAACTCAAAAGTCTCCCATCACACACCACCAACTTCGTCATAAACTCTAACAACTTCATAAAATTCTAATTTGCAATTACATAAAAGAATAAATTAAAAAACATCAAACTTCCATCGTAAAGTTGAAACAAAACCACTATAAAAATAAATGACAAAGTTAGATTGTAAAACTCACTTTAAGTTTCCAAGAATTAGTCCATAATTATAGACGATAAATTTGTAGAGGAGCATGTTTCCCCAGAGAACAATTTCTATAAAAAAACAATAAATTAAAACAGGGAAAGAATATGAAGGGGAGAGAAGACACTGTGAGGGATGCGATACCTTGGGAAAAATAGAGAAAAAGAACATGGAAAAAAATTACTTGTTTGAAAAAAAAGTAAAAATTATTTATATAGTATGTATTAGGTTTGATTATATTTCAGTTTCATCTCTATATAAGTGACAACCACGTGAGAAGTATTTCATATAATATGTCATGTCATTAAAACTTCAATTTTTTTATGTGATTAGGATTATTGAACTTTTTATTTTTCTTAATAAACCTTTTTAGTTTTTAATTTCTGTAATAAGACTTTCTTTAACATTGTAACACGAACCGTAACATTTCTGATTATTAATAGATTTAAAATCAAAATAGAAAATATAATACTTTTTTTATTGTAACAGTTACGATAATATGGATGAATATTAATTAGATTAAAATTAAAATAAAAAATAATCCAATACTTCACATGTACTTTTAACAAATCTAATACTTTAATTTTTGAATCTGTTATATATCTTCAATTATAATATAATTATGCTTACATGTTACTTTAAATTTTTTTATTTAAAATAATAATAAAAGATATTAATAAATAATTTTTAGAAACTACGAGTATCATGGTGCAATCCTTTTTTTTTAGTTATGAAAAACTATTATGCATAAAACTAATGATACATCTTGAATAAAATATAAATGATTATTTTATCAAATATGTAAAAGGAATGAAAATATTCGAAATTATTTGTTAAAATATGACTTTGATATTTACAATAAAAATATTTAATTTAAACTAGTGTTTTATAAATTGATTATAATTATTTCATAAATAGCAGTGGCGGTAAAATTGTTTTTGAATACATGATTTATTAATTTTGATATTCTTTAAAACTTATTTAATTTTCATAATTAGAAATCTAAATCCATAAAAGCCGTAAATCTACCTAAAGTATTTCAGGTCTTATACATTTTATGTATACCAACAAGAATAACTTTCTAAAATGAAAAATGAGAAATAACGAAAAAATAAACAAAATAAAATACCTACTAAAAACACATAACGCAAAAATACAATTCTATATTTTATGAAAGAGGATAAACCCATCAACACATCTAGTCAACTCAGCTAGTTGATTTGGATTTGACTTTGCAATTCAATGTTGGCTTTGACTGGAAGCTTCACTTGACACTCGCAATCATCACAAGGTTGAAAGAAAAGATGAGCAAGAGTTAAAGTGAGAGATCAAACTTTAATATCTCTATTTTATGCACTACGATTTAACCACATGTCATACTTTTGTGTTTTCAAAATTCAAATAATGTTTTTTCTATTGTTCGTAACTTTGGTGTTAAAAATGGAAAACAATACAAATACAAGTTTAATAAAATGTAGATAATGAAAAAAAAAAAAATATGGTATAAAGGTTGTCAATCTCTCCAATAAAGAAAACCGTGTTCTGCACATGGTTTCGGTCTCATGTTCTCGGAATAAAAACCGTCTAACTTGTTTTTGGTGCAATGAATGTGTAAATTGATCCATTAAATTTTTTAAGTTAATTAACATCTTAATGTTAAAATTAAGAAAATATGATTGATCCACAATTTTTTCTTTTATCTAATTTCTCAAATTCTCATTTTTTTTAAGTTTCCATAAATCGTAGAATTTTGTCAAGGAAGTTTAAAAACAAAAGTTACGCATACTTATAGTTAAACATTATTAGTATTTAGTATAAGAACGAAATACAACACTGAAAAAAAATGAAGGTAAAAAATTTGTAAATACCGAAAAATCAACACAGACTCCCTCTTACTTTATTTTATTTTTGGAGCATATAAATAACATTTTTAACAATTTTACTTTTTTAATTTTCAAGGAAGTAACTTTATTATAATAAGACCAGGACACATATTTGCGCCATCTATATAACACTACTTATAAATAATTTATCAGCTTTATGTCGTTAGTTTTAGGAATATTTTTAAGTTAAAAAATTATAAATTTTGTAAGACTCGTTTCCTTCCTTCTCATTTTTTTTTTCACACGCATACAATATATTCATTCAACATTACAAATGGTATATGATTTGAGTATACCTGATATAAACATAATCTAACTGACACACCATATAATTATAACAAGAAAACATACCATGATTAACAAAAACTGCACTAATATTTAAAAAAAAAAAATCTTTACATTTTTCTTTAGGTTATATATATATATATATATATATATATATATATATTCATAATAATTGTTTGCCTTTCATCATCAACATTTTCAATGCATCATTTGAAAAATCTGTACCCAATTATTTACTAATTATACAACTGGTATTAGTTATATAAAAGCTAACACCATCTTATTTGCTAACTATACAACTGATCTAAATAATCACTCATGTATCCATATCGATCCGTCAAATCATCACTTTCTTAATCATTCAATCTAAGGAACCAAATTAAGTTATTTAACAAAATTAAAAACTATATTTAAGAAAAAAAAATAATCAAGAAATTTCATTGAGTAGTGGTGAAAGTGTTGAAAAAGAAAAGGATATCAAACCTAATTTTTTCTTATATTGTAACATATCAAAGTTTTAATGCTTAGAGGGGTATTTGTTTTAGCCATTTATATCAGAGTAAAACGATTTAATTCACTCATAAAAAAATGTTATATTATATATATTGCATATTTTATGTTAATTTAAATATTTTACACATAATTTTCTCAATAATAAAGAAGTTATGAAGTCAACATGTATATGCTTTCTTAATTCCATTTTAAATGAAAGTATTAATTTATTTTTTAATCAATAAATACAAAAAATAGTAAATATAAAAATTACAAAGAAATTAATTAATACATTTACAATTAATTATAAACGATGAGAAATACATAACAATATGCAATAAAGAAAAACACTGATTAAGTACACTGGTACTTTGTTTTTCTCGATCCTCGAATATTCCATTTTATGAATATTTTAAACTATTATTAGTTTTACAAATAAATATAAAGATTTGAGATTGGAGTGGGCAGGTCCACAGAGTAATGGAGACTCTGGGGACTACATTTTGATAATACGATAACATTGATAAGTTTTAGATACTTATCATTTTTTATTTCTTAAAGATAGATAACTAAAACTATCAAATTTTAATATCTAATCGATATCATTGATTTTTCTATTTCAATAATACATGTCCGATTTTCACTAGGTAAATTTTTAATTTCTTAATATGTAACCAAATTCTGTTGAGAAAATTACTGTTAATATATATATTGTAGAAGGTTTTGGTTGTTTCTTCTGTTAAAATATTATCGTTTATTGTTTGTTCTGATATAAGAAACAAACAACAATTGGCTCAGTTTATAATCATTCTTAACATATTCAGTCACGTTATTTATTTATATATTTCTGGCACAAAATTGATATTGATTAGTGTTTAGTTTATCTTGTGATATTAAATTTCCCAATTTGCTGATATGACATTATTATTAGCAATCAATTAGAAATCGAAAAAGAGTATAACAGGGAGCATCGAGGAATAGAGGATTAGAACATTCATGTTTTTTTTTTTGGAAATGGAAGCTGATGTTTCTATTATTTTTGCTGCGTTTTCAAAACCCTAAATTGCAAAAATCCCAATTTCTTATTCTCTCTCTTTCCCTCGGATGATTTCCAACCAAAAATCTGTGCTTTTTGCGTAAGGAATCTTTTGCTCTGATGGGTACGTTGAATCTACTCTTTTTCTTCTCTTTGGTGAGTCTGTGTGCTATGGCTGCTGCGAAGGTGGTGCTTATTGGGAACAATATCACTCTGTCCTTCGATGATATTGAAGCAAATTTTGGTAAGTTTTCTAGGCTATTTCTTCTCCTACCAGGTTAAGAATTTAGTGTGCTTTGTGAATAAACTGTTCTGGTCAAGGGAGGATGTGGTTTTGGTCTTTGGGCCATATGAGTATTGAAATTTTCATTTGGGTGATGGGTAGTGTGATTTGGGGCAGCTTTGTCAGTGGGAAACTAGTTCTACTTTTCGATCTAGGATCATGAAGGCAAGCTTGTTCAGCTAAGAATTTGGTTCTGCTGAAGCTTTTCGTCATGTTAGAAATTTAAAATCCTATCTGAAGAGAGAGAAAGAGAGAGTGTTTATTTTTTTTATCAGCAAGAGAGAGAGAGTGTGTGTGAACGATTTACTTGGATAGGAGGAGAAAAAGTGAAAAAAGAGTTTTTGAAATGATTTGGGGGGGCAGGGCATGCATCAAACAGTAGATGCTGATATGTGGTGTGCAAGATGAATTTAATGCAAATGTCTATCATTGTAAAGTGAATTCAAGATTTTTGTAATTGTAATACTAAATTCATGATTTTTTTGTGGAATAAAAATAGTGAAGTACCGATGAAGAATGTAAATGTGGTGTTATGTTGTTGTTTGCATGTGATGGTGTGTGGATGTTATTTTTATCGATTAATTTTTGTTGACATGAAAGTCTTTTGGTTTCAGCTCCAACAGTCAAAGGTTCTGGAGAATATGGAGTCTTATATTTGGCGGAGCCACTTGATGCGTGTACAGAACTAACAAACAAAGTTGAACGACTTCCCAATGCGAGTTCACCTTTTGCTTTGGTGGTTAGAGGGGGATGTAGCTTTGAGGAGAAAGTCAGAAGGGCACAAAGGGCTGGCTTCGAAGCTGTAATTGTTTATGACAATGAAGAAGACGGTGTCTTGGTTGCAAGTAATGATCAATTCTTATATACAAGCCACATTTGTTCATCATCCTTTCTCAATGCAATTGCTATTAAACTTGTTTTTCTCCAATCCCCAAAGATAACATGAGTTGTATTGAACATTCACTGGTCGTTGCAAAATAGTTTTGTATAGATTATAGATTCATCATTAGATTGTGGTAGCTGATAATTTTTCATCAATCATAATTTTTTGTAACCTAAAGGAGCTTATAATGTTTCCTGTACAAGTTTCTGTGAAAGGAATTGATTAATATAATGTAATTTGGAAGACATGTATTAGGGATTGTTGGTTTCTGTTTTTCTTTTTTATGTTAAATGGAAGTTTAGAGAAACAATTTCGTTCAATGTTAGAGTGGATTTTTTTATGACCATCGAAATTGGGGTGTCAGCAATAATAGCATGACAGTCTGAGATTTTGGATGTATTGAGGCTTTATGTGTAGTAGATGGATTATATTATCAAGGAAGAACATGTATACAAGAAGGAGCTGAAAAAATTTAGACCAGTGAAGCATATGAGTTCTATTGTCAAATAATGGATATTGTAGATAACTTACCATTGAGCATATTTCTTGTTTTCTTGCACATTGTATCTGTTTTTGTACACCTACATCATATTTTGGGAATTTCTAATTCACAATTTTTTCGAGTTTCAGTGGCAGGAAATTCTGCTGGGATAAGAATACACGCAGTATTTGTATCTAAAGCTTCGGGTGAAATACTAGAGAAATATGCTGGTTGGACTAATGTGGAAATATGGCTCATTCCAACTTTTGAAAACTCAGCATGGTCTATCATGGCAATTTCATTTATTTCCCTACTTGCAATGTCTGCTGTGCTGGCCACTTGTTTCTTTGTCCGCAGGCATCGCATAAGAAGAGAAAGGCCTCGAGCTTCTCTTGTTCGTGAATTTCATGGTATGAGTAGTCGCCTAGTGAAAGCAATGCCAAGTTTGATATTTACTTCTGTTTTGGAAGACAACTGTACATCAAGAACATGTGCTATATGCCTTGAAGACTATTGTGTTGGCGAGAAGATTAGGATTTTGCCCTGCTGTCACAGTAAGTGTTCCCATGACATTTTTTTATATCCAGTATCTTATTCTGTTGGTTGATCTATCTTCAATGTATGCTTATGTACTAGGGCATTGCTCAGCTTGAATTTCAAGGAACTTTGTGCTGTTTACCACTGGATCTAATGTTGATCCCATGTTAAGATATTCGATATCCACCACATGTTGTTTTAAAACTTCTGGTGTAGTATCAGTTAACCTTAACTGACAAATAAGTATGTTGTTGATCATGAGGCAGGTTTTGCCTATTTCCTGGTCATTGTCTAAGGGTGTGTTGGAAATAAGTATACAATAAAACTTGTTAATTTTAAGGTGATAGTAAGTTTATTTGCATTTCTCGTAAGCCTCAAGCAGGATGTTTCTTTACTTGGAGACCCTTACGTTCTTCTACAAACTATGGTTAAAAGTATTTAGTTGTTTGAACTGTGATGTTTGCCTTTAACATGTGAGTTAAAATACACTTTCAATTTGGCTATATTGTCTCATTGATGTTGTTGATCACCACATAATCCTTATTGAAATGGAAAGTGCATTCACATACTTGTTGCAACATATAGAAACTATAATAGAAAAAGAAGTTTTCTGATGGGATTTTTTAAAATGGCGATCTGGGAGCAATTCTACTTTCTATGTTCTACCTACTTTCAACTTGCACGTATTCTTACTAATATTACTTGATAGTTGATTCTACCCATCTCTTTGTTAATCCTGGTAGGGGAATTCTGACTTGGATTATTCTGGTGTGTTTTGCAAATCCCTTTTTCTGTTTTTAACTGATAAGTTGTCACCTTGAAATACCTATTTGGAAATCTGGAAGATCCCTCAAACTTGTAATTAAGCTTTTATTAAGATATTATAACATTTTTCCCTCGAAGTTTGTGTTAGTTTAGGTGTTTGGAAGAAAGTTAATTGTTTTTATTAGAATTCAACAGACCCAACTCACTTCCAATGGCTAGCTGTATACTCCACCGAGTATTTAATACTACTCTCGACGTGGGACTTAGGCATCTCATAATAACCCAAGTCCCTTATCACTATCTCAAGGGAGGGGGTTGCCAAGTCTTATAAGCAGTATCCTGACCATATTTTTAGCTAATGTTTTGCATTTTAGCACCCCCAAACCCAAGATTGAGCATTTGAAGTGTGAAGTTTGTGTGACTGAACATTTACTGGTAATCCAACAGACAGGATATGATACTGTTAGGCCAGAGCTACTGCTACTATAATTCAAGAAAAGAGAGGCACAAAGGAAACAACACAAAGACGAAGAAGAAAAATGTTCATTCCTTATCTCAGTGAGGAGTAATACATATACTAGGAAGGATTGCAGTAAGGCCCAAAATGGCAAGCCCAAAAACAAGTTTATTACAAGGATAGAACACAAAAATAAATAAACACTAAAATGTAGTCCTTGATTTGAACTGGTGTCTGGGTCATGCGTTTGGTTGGCCCATTATCAGATACTATATTAGAATTGGACACTAAATCACTTCTGAAAGCTTGCTCAAAAGAGGCGGATTGTCACCCAAGTCTTAAAGGAGTATCCTGACCATATTCCTTAGCCAATGTACGCATGTTAACGGTTTTTTTGGTGTTGAGTTACTAGCAAAATGAAGCTGTTGCATTGCATTTTAAGAAATAAACAACCACCAGTAACCCTCTTGTACAATCCTGTTGTTTCTTAACCTCCAACTTAAAACAGACATTTTACAAGGATGGTTAGAAAATGTTCATTCCATCTTGAAACTTTTTAAGTATGTCAAAATTGAAGTAGCTAAAGTAAAAAACTGGCACCCGGTGTTTTTTTGCAGTAGAACAGTAGGACAATTTATTTTGAAGTTAATTTGATCTTTATACTCCCCATGAGTCATTGAGTACTGCAAACTTAACAAATTACTTAATTTATGTGAAATTTGGTCTGACTTACATGTGGTATATGAAAATTGATTGTAGTGGATGATTCTATAAAATTCTCATAACATGACCTGGCAGGGAAAAGAATTTAAGAAGTCTTCTAATTTGCAACCCTTATCTCAATCTCGAAGCAGGCAACCCAGTAGGTTGGAAGGTGCAAATTTGACCTGGGATACAAATGGAAGTCCTGGAATTTCTGGACCTTTTGTGTGGCTCTATGAATTCTAAACCTGCATGTGCGGTGTAATGCACCAGATTAAAACTGGTCCTTATCCTAAATCACCTTGAAAAAAAAAGCAGATAATCACATAACCTACTTCTGTTCTTTGTATTTTTGTTTGAAGACCATGTTCTTGACTCCTTCAGTTAGTCTGACCCTACTGAAAGGTTTTCCTTTGTTTTTTGATTTTGCATTACATAACATGCTATTGATGTTTAGCTGCTTAACATTAGTCTCGACTGCCTGCATTGGTATTACTTATATATTTGCATTATATGCATGTTAAATTATGATTGTTACACAGATTATATTAATTCGTTTTTCCCAATTATTTATTGGCAGAGTTTCATGCTGCCTGTGTGGATTCTTGGCTTACTTCATGGAGAACCTTTTGTCCAGTTTGCAAGCGTGATGCAAGAACTGGCTTAACTGATCCACCACCTTCAGAATCCACACCCTTGCTCTCGTCAACCCCAGCATCTATGGCATCCTCTGTCTTATCTTCTGTGAGATCATCCGTAGCTTCATCTTCAGCAATACAAATTGCCCGGACACCTTCGCAGACCGCATCTCGTAACCACTCTTTTGCCAGCACACCTCATTTTCATCCATCACTTAGGTCCTCCTACCATCAATCCCCCTCCCTAAGCCTGAGCCGAAGCTCAGTAGATCTTAGGAATGCATCCCAAAGATCTCTAGCTTCTCACTTGAATTCACCGCATTCCATGGGATATCCCTCTTTGCCATCCCTTAACTCAAGGTACATGTCTCCATATATGCCAAGTCCAAGCAATGCTTCAGTGAGTTATTTGGGTTCATCCAGTCATCAACAACATCCTCTCCGGTATAGTGAGTCAGCTGCAAGCTTCTCACCATTTGCATCGGCACACTCCCTTCCGGATTGTTAAATTATTCAATTTCGTTATATCATATGATTGAGGTGTCCATGCACTTGAACCAGTAATTGCCAAGTCTTGAACTAAAAGGTGACCATGTGATGACCGATGCTCTAGTGGACTAGTCCAATGCGATGCTTTGGCGTTCCTCACCTATGTCTCCTCTAGCATGCCTTCCTTATTGGCACCTGGTGTACATTGTAGCTTCTCCTGTGATGTTTAGTTTCGTTTATATGTGCTGGTTGAGGTTCTTACATTTTTAGGGTGCTGAGTTTTCGTACAGTCGATCGTGTGTATTGCTTTCACTTTGAATATTGATGTTTTCATGGCTTTGATTTCAAAGTATAGTCAACTACTAACAAGAGAATGTTGTGCTGTATAGACAGATTGAAGTCATACGAGTTCCTTGTGTTCTGTCTCATGGATTTGTCCAACTGAATCATGAGAGATCATGTGATACACTGGTGTTACCTATACTTGATCATCTAATTGCAACATTATTATCACTTATGCATGTAAAATTTTCGGAGGGTGTATGATTATAGATATGCTATTGCTGGCGAATGTCAACATATAGCTCTACTTAAATGTAAACTTTTCTGTATTTCTTGATACAGAGAAAATTCATAATCTAAAGATGTTAAATACCTTCTGTAGCATCTTCGGTTAATAGTAAATTGAAATTTCAATACTATTCTCCATTTTTGGATTACAAAAGTTGAAAAACTAATGAGACTCCCTCTTTGAATTGGGTGAGTTAAAACGGTTCCTAACTTTTGCTTCCCTTCCTAAATAGAACCAAAGTCTATTCTGTGGAATCCTAATGAACTTCAACGAAGTGTTTTTGGTATGCAATTATCAACATGTTTTATTTATGATGATTTTAATTGGCCATATATACAGTTGTTTTTTTTGGAGTAGATGATGCAAACAAAGATACATTGATTAGAAGAAATAATATATGAATATTTTTTGGCATAACATAGGAAAATGATAGTGATAGTTGTGGGTGTATGGTTGCGACAAATAAGGATGGGACACTAGTGGACAACAATGAACGAATTTAAGAAGCTTCCCTTACTCAGGAGGAGATAAACGTTCAAGTGTTAACTGAGTCACGGATTGATTGCTACATAATAGAATCATTTTTGTTTTACTTAGATGATTGAGATGCACAACTGGGTAAAAAATGAGATAATTGTATTATTAATGGATAATAATGATAATAATTATAACAATAATAATCACTAAAATAATAATAATGATTATTATGAAAATATTGATGGTAATAATGGTATTAGTCAATATTTTTAACGATGGTGAGAGATTCTTATAGTACCATAAGGTGAACATAACAACGAGGGCTTAGGCGGGATAATTTATATTTTAGGATTTAGGAAATAATGATAATACTGGAATATCTCATAAAGTAGTGATGATGTAAGAGTGATGATAAAAATAACAATGACTGTGGTATACGATAACAACATTAATTCTAAAGGAGATAAATACGTTGTGCTGGTAACAATAATGATAAATATAACAGAGTGAGTAAACCGAAAAAATAGTAATTATCTTACTAATTTTTAACCTAACCTTTGATAAAAAAAATAATATAATAACAAAAATTAATGAATAATAAAATAATAAATCACATTTTATGTTAATTCAAAAAGTAATTATAACATGATAAAATTGTTGCTAATTCCACGGTATATAAAGTGTCACACAAAACTTGTGAGAATGAAATTATTGATATCATAAATAATTTTCTCCTAGTATTATTAAACTCAAATTTTCTATTTTTAAAAAAAGTTAAATTACTTGATAGAATTCTAAACAATTTTTTTCTAGTTGGATTTTTGAACTTGTATTTGTTTCTTGATTGAATAATTTGTTAACTGCCTTTTGTTTTGCTTACAGGAAACTACTTGTGAGAATTTAATTAAAAATAAATACAATTTTAACGATCCAATTCAGAAAAAATGTTTAGGAAAATATTCACATTAAAAGTTGATCTACCATAAGAAAGAAGACTTAATGGAATTTTCAGGGCATTAGATGTCATGTTAGTACAATTTTAGTAACTTTATTGTGAGAATTAAGTTCTCATATTTTTTTTTCTCATTTCAAATCAGTTTTATTTAATTGCTTTTATTTTATCTAATATTTAATATAATTATAGTTGATGAAAGAAACAAATTAGACATAATATAAAAGGACATAAATAATTACTATGTGTTAATTAAATAACTTAGAATGACTACAATGATTTTGAAAAGTGTCATGACCGTATTAACTTTTATTGATAATATTTATGAATAATAATGAACCATACAAAATACTTTCATCACGAAAAAATAATATTCAGTAAAATTAGTTGATTAGACAAATTATGCAAGCGTTGAGAGTGCGTAAATATGATGTATATAAATTAACACTCAAAATATTCAAATTATAATAACCTAAAATATGGTTGAAAGAACTTCTTTCGAAGCACTTCTAAAGAAAAAAAAAACTGATTTTGATGTTAAAAAAATTATTTATAAATTTATAAACATGGTCCTAAAGATGCTTTATTTTTTCACTTAGTTGTTAAATTAACCATGCTGGTAGATAAATTACTATTTTTATGAAAATAATGAACAAATAACAATAAAAAGTATAAAAACTATTTATACAGTAATTATTCACTCAATTTTTAAATAATTAAGAGAAATAAAATAAATGATAAAATAAAAGACACATATACAAACATTATTATCCAAAATTCATTATATGAATATATCATCAATTGGTAAATATTAAATTCTTTGAATAGATATATGGAGAAGAATTGGTACTTGAGTAGAGAAATTTAAATCTAACAAGTCACAAGTCAACCCATTCAAGACATCTAATGCCACTTCATATAAACTTCATACAAGATACCAGACAACACTTAATGTAAACTTGACATAATGAGTTTTAATACCACATAAAATTAATGAATCTGTGAGTTTATATATATATATATATTTTGCTTATCTTATTTATCTTTATCTAATCTGAAACTTTTAGTTAGACACTTGCATTTCTTATAAGAAAAATAATTTGCTGACTGGTAAAAAAGCATAAATTTAAATATTAAATAAATCAGAATAAAAGGAACCGACGGTAACAAAGAAACTTAAAATATTGAATTGATAGAATAAAAAGAGGATTAGATTTTACAGAAATGTGGTGACATTCCTTAAGAAAAACGTTTGTGTTTGTGCAGCATATGGGTAATGGCTTAGGACACAAGATGTCTTTTGTTTACTACTGAAGATGACACCACAATCCAAGCAAATGAAGTCTTCTTAATTCTCCCATTAATCAATGCCAACACTTCCAACACTAACGTATGCGTCACACTTAGGTCATCGCCATCAAATTTCCAACTTATCCTTCAAACACTTCCCATTATTTGCCATTCGCATTTTCTTTTCTTTTCTTCTTGTTTTCTATACATTGCATTAGGGCAAACCAGTTGAGTCAAACTTAATACACTATATTATTCCTGCCACTCTTTCATGCAATCATACATGATTAGATCTTGCGTGTTTCTCACCAATAATGTTTGATTCTCTTTTCTCAGAATATATACTTTCAATAATATATACTCTTTGACATGCATTGAAATACTTAATTTTATATTACTTAATAGTTAATTAACATTATTTAGTTTTATTATGTTCAATTAAATAAAAAGTGTTTTATGAAAATTATTGTTAAATAGGATAGAATTAATTATATTAATTTATATGTAAATCCATTGTTGATGTCAATTTTTTGTCTTATGTTTGAGTCTACTGTACTATTTCATTTTATACTAGGATTAAAGTTTTGACACAAGTATTAATGTTTTGAACATTATTAAAAATATTATGTATCTTTTTAATAGAACATTTATCTTTTTAGCTAACTATTACTCAAATACTTTTTAATATAACACTTATTTTTTTAGTTAAACATTGAGTATTGAATAAAAGATAGTCATGTGAAAAAATATTGAGTGCATTGCTGGATTTATAAAACCACAATTAATATAAATTATTTTGTCTGTAAAACATCGTGTAAAGTAAAACGGAAGAAATGTCCAATTTTTTTACACCATTTTGTTAAACTGCAACGCATTGGGAAGATAAGTTGTTAGAATTTGAACATTAGCACTCTTAAACTATACGCAACTCAGAAGATAAATAAACAACACACAGTAGTCTAATATTTATTGCACTTTGAATCTTGGACACCCTTTGACTGCTCTTATTTTATCTATCTTTGTCTTGTAATGGCCAAATATAAAAATTGTATATCTGAATTTCTCAGGGACAAACTTTACCTTCTATTTGCCTACTTTTCTAATAGTTCAGGATGAGATGTTGAAGGATCATGGATAGTGGAAGAAGACACGAGGACCACCACAATAGGAAATCCAAAAACGTAACCACCCACACACACGCCTACTCTTAGGCTACACACACACATATACGATTTCGACTTCAAATATGTTAGAAATAATATTACTAAGGTAATCAAAATATTGTTTATTCTAAAATTTAAAATTCTAGTATGATTTTGTTTTTAAAAATGCCCTTCACAAGTTTAAGAGAAAAAGAAATATTTCACAAGCTTAAGAGAAAAAGAAATATTTAAATTGTGATTAATATCGATTACTAAATTAAATAATATGAGATTAATGAGTGTATTAAAATAAATTCCTTAACTAGGTCTAAGATAAAAGATAATTCATTCAACTTTGAAATCACTTTCTTATTTTTATAATAGAGTTAATATTTCAAAATCAAGTTGGGATAAATATTATCAGGTTTAATCACTGCAACATTGTACTACTAAGACTTGGAAGAAAGTTAAGGAAAAAAGATATATTTAAATTGTCCTTAAATTTGACTTCTAATCAATGTGAGACTATTAGATATATTATAACAAGTCTCCAATCGAGTTTTAAAATGGATAAATATTAATTTTTAGAATCATTTTTTTATTCCTTCTAGTCGAGGACTAAGGAGATGATGATTCATCTTTAGAACTACTCACTAGTACAAAAAACAAATTATACGTCAGGATAATACGTCGGTTAAAATGGAACCACTGTAAACAAAGAATGCAGTGACATTTTTGTAAATATTTGAAGAGATATTATATCGGTTAACTCAAAACCAACATAATATACCATATTCTACGTCGGTTGCCACTCATAACCGACGTTGAAAAGACTAAAAAAAGAAAAAATTCAAAATTTAAAAACTTTGTAATGTCGCTGAAGATACTAGTCGATTGGAAAGTCCCAACCGACATAATATCCTCCTTGTAGTACACGAATGAATTTTTAAGAAAATTGAATAAGATTTGGTCAGATACTATGTCAGTTGGGAGCTCCCAACTAACGTAGTATGCCTCTCGAGTTAAAAATAGGGATTTCAAGGGAGATATTAACTTCTTGGGTAACATTTTTCTCTTACGCTTTCTTCTCCTTCACAGAGTCGCTTTCTTCTTCTTCACTGAGTGTCATTGTCTTCTCCTTCACTAAGCCTCCCCGCCTTCTCCTATTTCACATTGTGGGGTTCGTTTTGCGTGGTGCTGCTTTCTTTTCTCACTGATTTTCATTTGCATCTTTGGTGTTCATAAGTTTTGCTAGGGTTCGTTTGGCTCCATTTTCGGCTTCTTCCACATTCGTTTTGTGTGTGCAAGCTCCGTAGTTGTCTCGGTTGAATGCTTAGTTCGACACCCCTTGTCTCTTACTAGGTTAGCAATTTTGTAAAATTCATTAAAAAAAGTTAAAAATTTATTTTAGACCCAATTTTTATATCAGCAACTTGATTTAGTATACATTTGATGGTAGATTTCTTACATTGTATAAAATTTATCATAGATTTAGGGTTTCAAAAATTTAGGACGAAAAAACTTCAAACAATCATAACTTTTGATAAAAAGCTCGGATTGAGACGCTCCAAAAATGAAAGTTGCTCGAAATTGGGTAACGAAGCCCTTGGCCAATCTTGGAGAGGATTGAGCCTCTCGAAATTCCAAAAACTTAATCGTTTACTGTTATTTTTTTATTATTTTTCACCCATTTTTTAGATTGTAGTATTTTATTTCACATATCTAAACTTGCTAGAAAATTCTAAATATTTTGTAATGTTTTCTTCCATCGATTAGAGATTTATTAACCCATTACTTTTTTTAAAAAAATAAGACTTTTTACGTCGGTTGTAAGCTACAACCAATGTAATAGAGGACTTTTTACATCGGTTGTAAGCTACAACCAACGTAAAAAGTCCTCTATTACGTCGGTTCCAGCTCCAACTGACGTAGATCCACCTCTTACATTGTAATTTAGTTATTTTAGTTGGGTATATGATGTTCATTTCTATTTTAACCTACCTAATGACGTACATATTGCGTCGGTTGCATAACCGACGTTATATGTCCAAGACTTTCTACGCCACCTTCATCTATGTCAGTTTCAAAACCGACGTAGATGACATTTTTCTATTAGTGAATTTTTTTATCTCTACAAATGATGTCAATGTTATAATCTGTCAAAATAACTTCATTAAGGTTCAATCATCACATTCAAAATATATTCGAAACTCTATCAAAATTTTATCGTTAAAAAGATAGCTGAAGGGAGAAAAATATATTTAAAGTGTATTGATATATATATATATATA